>JAEEGL015902912.1_pt1 | contig 14983 bp, 10 predicted proteins | sample 9134231 | NCBI WGS metagenome assembly JAEEGL01 (sample SAMN16246548, study PRJNA631951) | gut metagenome | biome: gut microbiome; feature: rumen; material: fiber-attached | host: Bos | place: Iran: Karaj | collected 2018-10
ACGATCAGCGCGACCTGCCGCATATAGGTGGATTTGCCCGCCATGTTGGGGCCGGTGAGGATCACTACCCGCTCGTCCCTGTCGTCAAGCTCGGTGGAGTTGGGAACGAAGTCCTCCTTCATGCTGCGCTCGACGATGGGGTGCCGCCCGTCGGTTATCTTTAATTTGCCCGAAGCCGTGACGCGCGGCCTGCAATAGCCGTAGGCCTTTGCGTCGAGCGCAAGCGACAGCAGGCAGTCAAGCTCCGCGATCAGGCCCGCGTCCTCCTTGAGCCTGTCAAGGCAGGAAAGCAGCACCTCGCGTATGGCGGTAAACTGGGCGTATTCCTTTGCGATGCTCTTTTCCTCGGCGCCCAAAATGCGCTCCTCAAGGCTTTTGAGCTCCGGCGTGACGTAACGCTCGGCGTTTGCAAGGGTCTGCTTGCGCTGGTATTCAAGCGGCACGAGCGCCTTGTTTGAATTGGTGACCTCGATATAGTAGCCGAAAACGCGGTTGTAGCCCACCTTGAGGTTTTTGATGCCGGTGCGTTCGCGCTCGGTGGCCTCGAGCTTTGCGAGCATGCTTCTGCCGCCGTGCGACAGGGCGCGCAGCTCGTCTATTTCGGGGTTGAAGCCCTGCTTTATAATGCCGCCCTCCTTTACGGAAAGGGGCGGGTCGTCAACTATCGCGCTGTCAAGAAGGGACTTTATATCGTCCATGGGATCGAGCTTTTCGGAAACCGTGCCGAGCTTTTGCGAGCCGGAGAGCATACTGAGCGCGGCAAGTATCGCCGGTATGCGCGAAAGGCTTTTGCGAAGCGCGTCGCAGTCGCGCGCGTTGACGGTGCCGTATGCTATGCGGCTTGTGAGGCGCTCGATATCGTACACGCCGTCGAGCGCGTTTTTTAGCGCGTCGATCCCGCGCGGGGACGAAACGAGCTTATCCACCGCGTCAAGTCGGGCCTCTATCGCGTCTATGCTTTGCAGGGGCTGATCCACCCACGCCTTCAAGCGCCTTGCGCCCATGCTCGTGACCGTTTTGTCGAGCACGCCTATCAGCGTGTGCTTCCTGCTGCCGTCGTAGCGGAGCGGCGCGGTAAGCTCAAGATTGCGCCTTGTCGCGGCGTCGAGCCCCATGAACTCGGAAGCGGTCTGCACGCTGATGGTTTTGATATGCGAGAGCGCGTTTTTCTGCGTCTCTTCAAGGTAGCGCATCAGCGCGCCCACGCACGCGGCGGTCATGGACCTGTCCGCCACGCCGAACCCCGCGAGCGTTACCACGCCGAAATGCTCCAAAAGCGTCCTTTGCCCGCGCTCGGCTTCAAAATATTTCTGTTCCTTCTTTTCTATATAGTATTTGGAGGCCGCCGCCCTGAACACGGGCAGCGACGCGAAAAACTCGTTTGCGATGACCTCACGCGGCTGTATCCTGGCAAGCTGATCGCAAAGCTCGCCCGCGGCCTTGTCGCCCGTAAGCTCCGCGGCGTAAAGGTCGCCCGTCGAAACGTCGCACCACGCAAGCTCGAACGCGCCGTTAGAAGCGAGTATGGCGCAGATATAGTTGTTGGCGTTTTCGGGGAGCATCTGCTCCTCTATGACGGTGCCGGGAGTGATGACGCGGATGACGTCGCGCTCCACAAGGCCCTTGGCAAGGGCCGGGTCCTCGAGCTGTTCGCAGATGGCGACCTTGTAGCCCTTGTCTATGAGCTTGTTTATGTAGCTGTTGACCGAGTGGTACGGCACGCCGCACATGGGCGCGCGTTCATCAAGGCCGCAGTCGCGCCCGGTCAGGACTATCTCCAGCTCGCGCGAGGCGGTAAGCGCGTCCTCAAAGAACATCTCGTAGAAATCTCCGAGACGGAAAAAGAGCAGACAGTCGCTGTATTTTTCCTTTAGCTCAAGGTATTGCCGCATCATCGGCGTTATAGAAGCCATATTACCCCCAAACGGTGTTATTCGATCTCTCCGCAAAGCGAATTGAAGCGCGTGCCCGTGGTAAGCACGTTTTTATACTCGCCTATCATGGACTCGTCGCCCTTGACGTAGACCATTTTGAGCGACGGGAGCTTGCCGAACATCATCGGCTCGCCGCGCCTGTCGCAGCCCTCTATGAGTATCTCGCCGCGGGCGCCTATGTATCTGTCGTTTGCGCCTACGGCCGACTCGTTTATGGCTGCGTTCAAACGCTGAAGACGGCTCTTTTTGACCTCCTCGGGCACCTGTCCGTCCATTACGGCGGCCTTCGTGCCCTCGCGCACGGAGTAGGCAAACGAGTACGCGGCGGAGTACCCCACCTCGCGCACCAGCGAAACGGTGTCCTCAAACTCCTCCTCGGTCTCGGTGGGGAAGCCGACTATAATGTCGGTGGTTATCTCCACCCACGGCACGAATTCGCGCAGGTCACGAACAAGGTCTAAATAATGCTCCCGCGTGTAGCGGCGGTTCATGAGCGCGAGTATCCTGTTGTTGCCCGACTGCACCGGAAGATGTATGTGCGGGCATACCTTTTGGCACTCCGCCATGGCAAGCACCAGCTCATGCGAAAGGTCCTTGGGGTGGGACGTCATAAAGCGCAGGCGCTTCAGGCCCTCCACCTTGTCGACCATGCGCAGAAGCTCCGGGAATGTCACGCCGAAGCCGTTATACGAATTGACGTTCTGCCCCAGAAGCGTGACCTCGGTAAAGCCCTCGGACACCGCCTGCTCCACCTCGCGCACTATATCCTCGGCGCGGCGGCTGCGCTCGCGTCCGCGAACGTAGGGCACTATGCAGTAGGAGCAGAAATTGTTGCAGCCGTACATTATGTTGACGAAGGTGGAAAAGCCCTCGTTCCTTTTGATGGGAAGACCCTCGGGTATCTCGCCGTCGGTATCCTTTATCTCAATAACGCGCTCGCCGTCCATGACCCGCTCCAGAAACTGAGGAAACTGGGCAAGCTCGTTGGTGCCGAGCACCATGTCAACGAACGGGAACCTTTGCGCAAGGCGGCGCGCAACGCCCTTCTGCTGCATCATACAGCCGCAGACCACGGTGATGAGAGCGGGGTTCTGCTCCTTCAGCTCCTTTACAAAGCCCACGTTGCCGAAGGTCCTCAGCTCAGCATGCTCGCGTATGCAGCAGGTGTTGAACATGATAAGATCGGCCTCCTGCTTTGAGGCTGCGGGCAGATAGCCCATTTGCGTGAGCTGACCCGCAAAGGTCTCGGAGTCATGCTCGTTCATCTGGCAGCCGTAGGTTTCGATAAAATAGCGGGGCTTGGCGCCGGCCAGACGCTCGCGCACGCGGGCGGCAGCCATGTTTGAAGCCTCTATCACGGCAGGGCTGACGAATTTGGGTATCATTCTTTCCTCCGAACATAAAATATCACTTTATTATAGCGCATTTCGGGCGGGATTTCAACAATTCGCGGACGGTCAAAAAAAACAGCTTGAATAAATCACGCGCTTTGGTATAATAAGAAGAACGACCATAAAAGGAGTATGAAAATGAAAAAGACATTCTTCCCCGCGATAGCGCTGCTGCTTGCCGCGATCATGGCTGCGTTTGCGTTTGGCGGGTGCAAGCTTACCGACGATAACGAAGGACAGACGGACGTGACCGCCGCCCCAAACGACCCCGTGCCCTCGGGCGAGCTTGACGGCGCGCAGGTGGTCATGCGCTCCGGCGACGTGGAGATCACGCTTTACGACTTCGGTCAGTCGTTTTACAACAGCCAGTACATGCAGTACTATATGTACGGCATGATTACCGCCGACCAGCTCTGCGACTACACGGTGGAGGACCTTACGCACCTCATCTATCTGCAGCGCGCCGCAAAGGACGCGGGTGTTGAGCTTGACGAGAACGAGGTGACGGAGGCGGAAACGCTGATAGACGATCAGCTTGAACAGCTTTTGACCCAGTACGAGTCCTCCGTTGAAGACGGCGTTGAGGACAAGCGCGCCGAGGCCAAGAAGCTGCTGGAGAAGGACCTTGCCGAGGACGGCATCGACTACGACACCTTCCTTGTACTTGCAAAGCGCAACATACTGATGTACAAGCTTGCGGACAAGTACTACAAGAGCGTGCAGGCTTCCATTGAGATAGCGGACGAGGACGTTGAAAGCTACGTCAAGGCGCATATCAACGAGGACATGTCGAGCTCGATTTCCGACCTTGTGCACAAGCTCTCCGCATTCAACGAGGGCGAGGGCGCGTTCCCCGTTTACTTTTCCGACGACGTTTTTACCGTGAACCACATCTATATGGGGTTTGAGACGAACACCGACGAAGAGGGCAACACCGTGACCGACTTTGAGAGCCGCAAGGACGACGAGGCCGCGCTTGAGGCCAAGCTGCCCGAGGCCGAAGGCTTTGACGGCTTTATGGCGCTTGAGGAGGAGTTCGGCGAGGACGGCGGTATGGACGTTGACGGCTACCGCGAAAACGGCTACGCGATACACCCCGACGTTGCGGGCGAGTATTTTGACGGCTTCGTTTACGCCGCGATGAACCTGCACGAAGGCTCCTGGAAGCCCGTACTCGACAAGGAGACCGGCGAATTCATAGGCGGCGGCGAGCGCGAGCTGACCTACTTCACGCTGAAGGACGGCACCAAGGTAGTCAAGGTCAACACCGATTCCGGTGTGCATTACATAATCGTGAACAAGGAATACGCCAAGGGCGAGACCCCCGTTGAAAAGGGCAGCGCCGCGTGGGAAAGCTGGCGCAGCACGCTGACCAACGAGAGGATAGAGGCGAAGCTCAACGAGCTTTCCGCCGAGTGGGTAGAGAAGTACGAGATACAGACCGAGACCGATATAATCAAGGCCAAATTCGTGCCCGCAGATGAGGCCGCCCCCACCGAGAGCGGCGCCGACGCAACGGAACCCGCGGATGGCACGGACGCGACCGAACCCGCCGAGGGCGGCGCGGACGCGACCGATAACGGCGAGAAGCCGTAAAAAGGGAATACGTCAGCCCCGAAAGGCAACGCCTTTCGGGGCTTTTTGCGCGCGCAAAAAAGCGGCCCGCCGTGGCGGGCCGCTTGAAAGCGTTCAGACTCAGTTGTTCTCTTCCTCAGTGGCGATGCCGGAAAGGCCGCCGAAGAGGTTGGCAAGAGAAGTGGTGGAGGACTGCACGGGAGGAAGCTCGTAATCGGCGTCCTCACGGCGGCGCCTCTCGGGACGCTCGCCGGTGCGCTCGCTGCGCTCACGGCGGCGCTCCTCACGCTGCTGGTTCTGCTGCTGACGGTTCTGCTCCTCCTGAGCACGCCTCTCGGCACGCTCACGGTTGCGCTCCTCGCGCTCCTTGGCGATCTCCTCCGCGATCTCGGGGTTCTCCTCAAGGATGACTTCCTTGCGGGAGAGGCTGATGCGGCGCTGCTCGGGGTTGACCTCGAGCACCTTGCAGCGAACGATGTCGCCGACGTGGAGCTCGTCCTCTACCTTGGTGACGCGCCTTGCGCCGACCTGGGAGATGTGGATGAGGCCGTCGATGGTGGGCTCCAGCGCGACGAACGCGCCGAAGGTGACGATGCGAACGACCTTGCCCTCTACGATGGTGCCCACGGGGTACTTCTCTGCCGCCATGGTCCAGGGCTTGGGCTGGAGCTGCTTATAGCCGAGGGAGACCCTCTGCTTTTCGGGATCGACGTTGATGATGAGGACCTCGATCTCCTGACCGACCTTGAGGACCTCGCTCACGTTCTTAACGCGGCCCCAAGCGGCGTCGGTCACGTGTACGAGACCGTCGATACCGCCGATGTCGACGAACGCGCCGAAATCGGTGAGGCGGCGAACGATACCCTTGACCTTTGTGCCGGCCTCGAGCTGCGCCCACTTCTGACGCTTGGCTTCCTCGGCCTCGGCAAGGACGACCGCCTTGCGGGAAGCAACGACGCGCTTCCTCTGCTTGTCTACCTCGAGGATCTTGACCTTCATGGTCTGGCCCACGAACTCGTCAAGCTTCTCGATGTACTTGGGGGCAACCTGGGATGCGGGAATGAAAGCCTCGATGCCGTTGACGTCGGCGATGAGGCCGCCCTTGACGACCTTCTTACCAACGGCCTCAACGACCTTGCCTTCGGACTCGGCATCGGCAGAGAACTGCTCCCATACCTTCTTGCTCTCAACATTCTTGCGGGAGAGCAGAACATTGCCTTCACCGTCGTTGACCTTAAGGACCTCGACCTCGATCTTGTCACCCACGTTGACTACGTCAGCGGGATCGACATCGGGATCGCTGGAGAACTCGTCACGGGGAATAAAGCCGTCGGCCTTGTATCCTACGCTGACGCCCACCACGCCGCCTTCCATAATGGAAAGAACGGTGCCGGTAAGGATCTGACCATTGCGGATACGGACCAGCGTCTTCTCGAGGGCTTCCTCAAAGTTGGTTTCGCCCTCTTCAACGACGGGCTCTTCTGCAGCGGCCTCGGCGGGCGCTGCGGTCTCTGTGACCTCAGCCACGGTCTCGGCAGCCTCGTTGGCGGCCTCGGTCACGGTCTCGGCAGCGGTCTCAGCCACGGTCTCGGCGGCTTCAACGGCTTCGGTCACGGTCTCGGTGTTTTCGGCTATGCAGTTTTCTACGTTAGCCTTATCCATTTCGCTCATTCTTGTAATAACCTCCCTAATCAGCGAATCCGGTGCTGATGCACCGGCAACAACTCCTAGTATTATATCATCATCAGCGGAAATTTCAATAGGAATTTCACTTATATTTGCGATTCTTTTAACGTTTTTGCACTGCATTTCACAAATTTCGGCCAGCTTGCGGGTGTTGGAACTGTGTCTGTCGCCCAACACAAGCACCGCGCCGCACTTTGACGCGAGCTCCGCCGCCTCCTTCTGGCGCTCCCGGGTGGTCTGGCACACGGTATTATGAACCTCTCCGTCGGGGAAAAGGCGCGTGAATTCCTCCGCGATGCCGATAAAACCGTTAAGGTCGAAGGTGGTCTGTGAAACGAGCGTGAGCTTTTTGCCGCGAAGCGCGTCCTCCAGAAGACGCAGCTCTTCGGAGGAGCCGACGAACACTCCCCCGCCCCCGCAGCAGCCGTTTATGCCCACGCATTCGGGGTGTTCCGGCTTGCCCGCGATGACGACGGTGCGGCCGTTTTCATGGGCGCGGCTGACGATGGAGTGTATCTTTTCGACGAAGGGGCAGGTGCAGTCGATACAGACGGCGCCGCGCTTTTCGCACTCGGCCATGACAGCGGGCGAAACGCCGTGGCTCCTTATTATTAGGACGCCTCCCTCCGGCAGCTCGTCAAGGCCGGAAATGGGCTTGACGCCCTGTTCTTCGAGCTCGGAGACAACTTCGCGGTTATGGATGAGCTCGCCCAGGGAATACACCGTGCCGTACTTTTTTGCCGCCTCGAGCGACATTTCGACGGCGCGGCGCACGCCGAAGCAGAAGCCCATGTTCTTTGCGGTTATGATGCGCATATCTCCTCCAGGTCGGCCTGCAGCGCCTCGAGCGCGGAGCGGATGCGGCGGGTGAAGAGCTGCTCGTTCTCCTTGCGGGAGAGGCCGTCTATCGTGACCTCCTCGGGCCGGATCGGCTCGCCGACTATCATTTTGACGCCCTTGCGGAACGAGTCGTTTTTAAGGTAGACGGGCACGATGGGCGCCCCGGAGCGGATGGAGATGAGCGAGGTGCCCATCTCGAACTCGTCCATGCGGTCGGCCACCATACGCCGCCCCTCGGGGAAGATGCCGAACGCCTTGCCCTTTTCAAGCAGCTTGAGCGCGGATTTGATGGACTTGATATCGGCGGAGCCCCTGTCCACGGGAAACACGAAGAGGTTGCGGAAAACGAAATTGCCTATGGGCTTTTCAAACAGCTCCTTTTTTGCCATAAAGTGGATTATGCGCGGCGAGACGAGGCCGAGCATCAAAGGGTCGAGCATATCGACGTGGTTGCAGATGAACATGACCTTGCCGCGTGTGAAGAGGGCGCGGCGGTTGCCGTAGACCCTGGGCCTCCAGACGAGCAGGAGTATCGGGCGAAGAAGCATTGCAAGCAAGTAGAACATGTCACGCCTCCGGATCGCGCGGGATATAGTGCAGGAGCGCTTCTATCGACTCATCGATGCTCATGTAAGTGGTGTCGATGAGCACCGCGTCGGGCGCCTTTTTAAGGGGCATGCAGTCGCGGCCGGAGTCGCGCGCGTCGCGTTCGTGCATTTCAACGAGCAGGTCGTTGAAGGTCATGCCGCCAAGCGCGCCCTTTTCGGAAAGCTCCTTATAGCGGCGGGCCGTCCTTGCATCCGGCGAGGCGGTGACGAAGAACTTGTATTCGGCGTCCGGCAGAACGTAGCTGCAGATGTCGCGCCCGTCCATTGTGAGCGACACGCCCTCGGCGAGCTTTTGCTGGATGGCTACCATCTTGCGGCGCACGGCGGGTATGGCGCTGATCTTGGAGGCCGCGTTCGATACCTCCTGCGTGCGGATAAGGCCCGTCACGTCCTCGCCGTCAAGGAAGATATGCTGCTCGCCCGAGATGAAGCGGAGGGTTATTTCGGTGGCGTCGAGTATTGGAAGCACGCGCTCCTCGCAGTCGGCGGGGACGCCCAGCCGTAAAGCCTTTAAGCCCATGGCGCGGTACATTGCGCCGGTATCGACGTAAACTATGCCAAGGCGCTTTGCCGCGCCCTTTGCGACCGTGCTTTTGCCCGCCCCTGCCGGGCCGTCTACCGCAACGGAAAAGATACGTTTCTTATCCATGTTAATGCTCCCTTTTATTCGTTTGAGCCGGAAGCCGCGCGCCCTGCGGCGGCCCCGGTAGAGTATGCTATCTGCAGATTAAACCCGCCCGTGTATGCGTCGGCGTCTATTACCTCGCCCGCAAAGTACAGCCCCGGAACGAGCTTTGACTCCATCGTTTTGGGGTCAATCTCCTTTACGCTGACGCCGCCGCGGGTGATTATCGCCTCCTCGATGGGCGAGGCCGACTTTACGGTGAGAGGTACGTTTTTAAGCGTGGACACGAGGTTTTTTCGCTCTGCCTTGGTAAAGCTGTCGGTCGTCTTTTCGGGGTCTATGCCCGCAAGCTCCAGCACGATGGGGACCATTCGCGAGGGCAAAAGGCCCATCACGGCGTTTTTCATCTGCTTATGGCGGTTGGCCTCCAGGTCGCGCATCACGCGGGCTTCAAGCGTCTGCTCGTCAAGCGCGGGCTTCATGTCTATTAAGAGCTTTGCGCCCGCGGGGTCGTCGGCAATGCGCGTGCTGGCGCTGAGCACCAGCGGGCCGCTGACGCCCGTGTGGGTAAAGAGCATTTCGCCGAGCTCGGAGTAGACGCGCTTTTTCCCGCGGGAGGCGGTGAGCGTCACGTTTTTGAGCGACAGGCCCGCGAGCTCGCGCGGCCAGGTCTCCTCGGTGACCAGCGAAATGAGCGAGGGCTTCGTTTCCGTTACGGTGTGGCCGAACGCCCGTGCAAAGGCGTAGCCGTCGCCCGTGGAGCCCGTGGAGGGGTAGCTTAAACCCCCGGTTGCGATGATGACGGAATCGAAGCACGCGCTTTCGCCGTCCTCGAACGAGAGCTTAAACTCCTCCCCCGTCTTTTCGACGGCGCGCACGCGGGAATGGAGGCGTATCTTTGCCCCGCGCCCCTCGGCAAAGCGGACGAGCGCCTTTATCACGTCGCTCGATTTGTCGCTCTGAGGGAACACGCGCCCGCCGCGCTCCACCTTGGTGGGAACGCCCTGCGCCTCTATGAGATCGATGATATCGTAATTGAAAAAGCCGTCGAACGCGCTGTATAGAAAGCGCGGATTGCGCGGGATGTTCTGCATAAACTCGTCGCGCGGGGCGTCGTTTGTAATGTTGCAGCGGCCCTTGCCCGTTAAAAACAGCTTTTTGCCCGCCTTTTCGTTGCGGTCGAAGACCGTGACGCGGGTATCATCGGTTTTGGCGAAGCCCCCCGCGATAAGCCCGGCGGGGCCAGCGCCGATAACAGCTATGCGCTTCATATTATACGTTCCTTTCAAACAGGCGCGCGGCCTTGTCAAAACGCTTATAGTCGGTCATATCGTACGTCAGCGGGGTTATCACGACGAAGCCGTCGCGCATGGCGCGCTCGTCGGTGTATTCGGTCCCGGACGGAACGGTGGTCTTGCCCGGACGCACGTAATACGCAATGCGCCCGTCATCCTCAAGGCGCTCGTCAAAGCGCAGCTCGTAGGTCTGAAGCTGCAGCGGAGCCGTGCGTATCCCGCGGTATTCGCACCTCGGCACAGACGGGAAATTGACGTTAAGCACAGCGGGGCCGTCCTCGAAAAAGCGCATCAGCCCGGGCAGAAGCTCGGCAAAATACCCTGCCGCCTCATCCATATAGTCAAGGTCAAACGAGTCCTTGGCGACGGCGACGGAGGGAACGTCCACCATAAACCCCTCTACGGCGGCGGAGACGGTGCCGGAATACACGGCGTCGGTGCCGAGGTTGGGCGCATCGTTTATGCCGGAAATCACAACGTCCGGCGAAAAGTCAAGGTTGCCGAGCGCAAGCCTTACACAGTCCGCGGGAGTGCCGTCTATCGCATAGGCGCGCACGGCCTCAAGCCCGGGGAGGGCGACGCGGCGCGCGTGCAGGGGACGGAGCAGCGTCAGCGCGTGACCGATGCAGCTCATATTGTCCTCCGGCGCCGCTATCATAAGCTCGTGCCCCTGTGCAAACAGCGCCAGCGCAAGCTCCCTTATGCCGACGGCGGACCAGCCGTCGTCGTTGGTCAACAGTATCCTCATGGGTACCCGCCTTTTCAGTTCCTGATTTTTTATTATATCAAAAAACAATGCGCTGTTCAATCCCGAATTGACGCACGGCGCCAGCGGCGGTTTTGCGAGTTTTGCGGGCCGCAAAAAGCTTTCGGTTCCCTTCAAAAAGATAGAATAAAAATTTTTATCAACTGCCGTTGACACCCCCCAAAAAAAGCGTATAATAAGATTATCCGAATCAATCATTTGCGGATAGCGTATGTAAAAAGACCGTTTGGCTTTTTATCCCCGGCACGAACGGAGCCGAACCCGAAGCCTGTTCGTGGTATAACCCAAGTGGTTTTTACTATGACAGCGACGCCGTTTTCTATGCGATCCGCGACATAAAAACGCGGCCCGAAGTGTGGCTCCCATGAACACGCATACCGGAAAGTTTTCCGTGCATATAATTCCGCCTGAATACAAGAAAGGAGCATTAAAATGAAAAGAACCGTTTTATTGACCGCAGCCGTGCTTGCGATGGCCCTTCTTATGGCGCTGACCGCCTGCACGACCTCGCCCAAGCCAGCACCCGCATCGCAGGATGCGATGATCGAGGCTCCCGCCCCCGCATCGGAGCCTATGCGCATGATCGAAAACCCGGAGAACAATGACAGAGATGCAGCCCGTGCATGGGCAGCAGAAATCAAAACCGTCGCTCCCACGCCCGACGGGGCAAAGCTTGAGGGCATACCCGTTTATGCCGAAGAGGATCTGCTTTATAAGATGTCGCTCCTCGGCAGGGACCTGAGCATACACTTCGCGTCAAACAGCCGGGTCATTTCGGTATCCTCGGTGTACGCCTCCTGCCCGGGCGCTCAATGCCGCGTGTTCGAGGACGGCCACGCCTTTATGGTTTACGATACCGACAGCGGTTACAGGCTGTTCCTGCCCATATCGCAAGGGTATGAGTACACCTGCATATCAGGCTATCCGGTGCTTGTGAAGGACTTGCTGAGTCATGCCGATTTCGAGGGGCTCAAAGTCGGCGACTCCATTGACGCGGTGTGCGCCATAGACTCCGTTGGAGAGGTTTATAAGAAGATCCTCGAGGATGAGAACTTCAACTCCGTCTATACCGAGAACATGAAGAAGAGCGGGCGCCCGTTTGCAAGCATGCACTATCTAACCGACGGCATACTGCGGATAGATTACGTCATGGACGACGAAAGGAACGTGACCGTTGACAACATGGTTTACAGCCCCGATTACACGATAAACGACTGCCTGGGCAACCCCGTGAATTACCGCATAGCCGAGGTAGACCTGCCGTAAGGAAAACCCGGCGCGATAACGAAATGCCCCGACTGCGTACGCAGCCGGGGCATTGTTTATTCTGTCTGTTTACAGCCCTTCCGTCAGATCCTCGACGTAGAGGGTGCGCACGCCGGTATCGGCGGCCTTTGCGGGAACGGGCGCGGGAGCCGCGGGCGCTGTGGCGGGCGCGGGCTCGGCCTTTTTATCGCGGTTCTCGAAGAACTTCATTGCGACCTGGGGGAAGAGCGCGTAGCTTAAAACGTCCTCCTCGGACTTGGCGACGCCCTTAAGCTCCTCGGTGTACTTGGCAAGCTCGGGCTCCAGAAGATCGGCGGGGCGGCAGGTGATGACCTTGCCGTTTTCGCCGAGGGCCTTTTTGCGGACCTCCTCGTTTACCTTGCCGGGCAGCCTGCCGTACTCGCCGGCAAGAAGGCCCTTTGACTCCTTGGTGAACATCTTATAGCGCTCACCGGAGATGACGTTCAAAACCGCCTGAGAGCCGACTATCTGGCTGGTGGGCGTGACGAGGGGCGGATAGCCGAAATCCTCGCGCACGCGGGGGATCTCCGCCAGCACCTCATAATACTTATCCTCGGCGTTGGCCTGCTTGAGCTGATTGATGAGGTTTGAAAGCATGCCGCCGGGCACCTGATACATAAGGGTGTTGGTATCGACCGAAAGCACCTTGGGATCGAGCACGCCCTCCTTCTTGAGCTTGGCGGCGACGGTGCGGAAGTGCTTTGCGGCCTCCGCCATCTTGTTGAGGTCAAGGCCCGTGTCGCGGTCGGTGCCCTTTAAGGTTGCTACAAGAGGCTCGGTCGCGGGCTGGCTCGTGCCGTTGCCGAGGGGCGACAGCGCGGTATCGACTATGTCGACGCCCGCCTCGACGGCCTTTAATATGGTCATGTCGCCGGTGCCGGTGGTGTTGTGGGTGTGCAGGTGTATGGGCACGTCTATCTCCGCCTTAAGGCGCTTCACAAGCGAATACGCCGAGTAGGGCAGCAGAAGGTTTGCCATATCCTTTATGCAGATGGAGTCTGCGCCCATCTGCACGAGCTCCTTGGCGAGCTTTACGAAATAGTCCTCGGAATGAACGGGGCTTATGGTATAGCTCAGGGCGGGCTCGCACCAGCCGCCGTACTTTTTGGTGAACTTGATGGCGGCTTCAAGGTTCCTCACGTCGTTGAGCGCGTCAAAGATCCTTATGACGTCTATGCCGTTTTCTATCGCCTTGCGGCAGAACTGCTCCACTACGTCGTCGGCGTAATGCTTGTAGCCCAGTATGTTCTGCCCGCGGAACAGCATTTGAAGCTTGGTGTTGGGCAGGGCCTTTCGCAGGGTGCGGAGCCTTTCCCACGGGTCCTCGTTCAAAAAGCGCAGGCAGGAGTCAAAGGTTGCGCCGCCCCAGCACTCAAGCGACCAATAGCCGATCGAATCGAGCAGCTCGCAGGCGGGAAGCATATCCTCTATCCTCATCCTGGTGGCGGCCTGCGACTGATGCGCGTCGCGCAGGATGGTATCGGTGATCAAAAGCTTTGCCATAAAAACTATCCTTTCTTAACTGAACAGGGCAAGGAACACGCCCGCCGCGATGGCGGAGCCGATAACGCCCGCAACGTTCGGGCCCATGGCGTGCATGAGCAGGAAGTTGGAGGGGTTTTCCTTTTGCCCGACGACCTGAGAAACGCGCGCCGCCATGGGAACGGCGGAAACGCCCGCAGAGCCGATAAGGGGGTTGATCTTGCCCTTGGTGACCCAGCACATGAGCTTGCCGAGAAGCACGCCGCCCGCGGTGCCGAATATGAACGCGGCGATACCCATGGCGAATATGCCCAGGGTGTCAAGGCGCAGGAACATCTGCGCGGTGGCGGTGGCGCCGACCGATATGCCGAGGAATATCGTGACGATATTCATAAGCTCGTTCTGCGCGGTCTTGGAGAGCCTGTCGACGACGCCGCTCTCACGCATGAGATTGCCAAGCATGAGCATGCCGACGAGGCTTGCCGCCGAGGGCACGAGCAGCGCCGTGAATATGGTGACGACTATCGGGAAGACTATCTTCTCGGTCTTGGACACGGGCCTGAGCTGCTGCATGACTATGCGGCGCTCCCGCTTGGTGGTAAGGGCCTTCATCACCGGAGGCTGAATGAGCGGCACCAGCGCCATGTACGAATACGCGGCTATCGCGATGGAACCCAGATACTCGGGCGCGAGCTTGCTGGTGACGAATATGGCGGTGGGGCCGTCGGCTCCGCCGATGATGCCGATGGAACCGGCAACGCCGTCGGCAAAGCCCAGAAGCTTGGCGCCGATGAACGCGACGAATATGCCCGCCTGCGCCGCCGCGCCCAGAAGAAGGCTCTTGGGATTGGCGATGAGCGGACCGAAGTCCGTCATGGCCCCGACCCCGAGGAATATGAGGCAGGGGTAGATGCCGAGCTTTACGCCAAGATACAGGTAGTCTATAAGGCCCGCCTTTTCGGAGAAGCCCTCCCATGCGACGTGGCCGCCCTCAAACAGGGAGGGATGGTACATCTCCGCCCCGGGAAGGTTGGTCAGCAGCATGCCGAACGCGATAGGCAAAAGGAGCATGGGCTCAAACTTTTTGACTATCGCAAGGTACAAAAGCACGCAGGCGATGGCTATCATCGCAACCGTCTTGACCCAGTCGGGGAAGCCCGCCGTAAAGAGCCGATAAAAGCCCGATTGCTTTAAAAATTCTAATACAGATGCCATTTATACCCCTGAGTATCACTCGAAGGCGATGAGCACGTCGCCGGAATTTACCTGAGAACCCTTGGTGGTGTTTACGTTGAGAACGCGGCCGTCACGCGGGGCGAGTATCTCGTTCTCCATCTTCATGGCTTCGAGAACGAGCAGGACTTGTCCGCGCTTGAAAGTGTCGCCGACCTTTACGTTGACGCCGACGACGGTGCCGGGCATGGGAGCGGAAATGGTCTCGGCAGCGCCGGACGCGGCGAGCGCGGGCGCGGGAGCCGCGGGTGCGGGAGCGGC
>JAEEGL017406897.1_pt1 | contig 14983 bp, 17 predicted proteins | sample 9134231 | NCBI WGS metagenome assembly JAEEGL01 (sample SAMN16246548, study PRJNA631951) | gut metagenome | biome: gut microbiome; feature: rumen; material: fiber-attached | host: Bos | place: Iran: Karaj | collected 2018-10
AACAGTAGATGAATTAGTGTCTAATTTAGGGTGTACAAGTAGTAGTTGTTCTGAGTCGCCATATGCTTCATTTGTTTATCAAAATTTTGGTGAAGGCCAAAACAATGTAGGGGGATATTGGACAATGACCCCACATTCTGATTACTCTTCTGACGTGTGGAATGTCAGCAACACTGTCTATCTTGGTAACCACGGCGTGTACTACTACTACGTCGGTGTTCGCCCAGTTATAAATTTGCTAAAAGCTAACATCTCATAAACTACAAAGAGGTACACTAGATAACGGAAATATTGATTAAAAGAAGAAAAGATTAGGAAAACCAAGATGCCTATGTGTGGTTAGCGCAGCGAAGCAAAACGGGTTCCACGGGCATCTGGCTCAAAATATATAATTAAATAAAATAATTGTTTATATAGCTAGTGCGTAAGCATTGGCTATTTTTTTTAAGAATGTTTTAAAGATAATTATAAATATTTTAATTCATATTCTTAAATTTTTGTTAGAATAGTGATAGGTGGTGTGTTTTGAATATTTATAAAAGTTTAAATGAAATAACTAATTATATTGATAATAATTTGGAAGAGAAAATTAATTATGAGGTTTTGGCAAGAATGTTAGGTGTTAATGTATATACAATGCAAAGGTTATTTACTATGATAGCTGGTATTTCTGTATCAGAATATATTAGAAAAAGAAGATTATCAAGTGCTGGGTATGATTTATATAGAGGTAATTTAAAAGTAATAGATGTTGCTGTTAAATATCAATATGATAATGCAACATCATTTTCTAGAGCATTTGAAAAGTTTCATGGTATTAAACCTAGTTTAGTTAATAAGAAAACTAAACTTAAAAATTTTCCAAGAATAATTTTTAATGAAGATGTTAACCTTACTACTGAATTAGATTATGAAATAATAAGTTTAGATGAGATGGATTTATATGGTATTGGTATAACTACTAATAATTGTGAAATTGGTAAGGATGCTCCTTTGTTTTTTAAACAAATTGAGGATAAGTATTTGAATAAATATGGAGAAGTAAAATATGGGATGATTACTTATGATATTGAACGTGAGGAAAGTCAAAAATATTATTGTTTGTATGATAAGAAAATAGAAGAATTTGAACATATTAATATACCAAAAAGTAAATGGTTAAGATTTAGAGTTAATTCACAAAATGCTAAAGATATACAGGAGATCTCTCATAGGTTTTATAGTGAGTTTTTACCATCTGTTAAATATAATTTAAAAGAATTGCCTGAGTTAGAATACTATCATGATGGTATTACTGATTTTTTAGTAGCAATTTATTAAACTGATAAAACTGATTATTGAAAAGTCAGTTTTTTATTTTTTGTTTTTGTTATATTTATTTATGAGGGGACGGATTATGGGGTTAATGTCAGAAATATATTTAACTAAAAAGTTTGTTTCTAAAGAAGAATGGTTAGAGTTAATTAATACAATATCAAATTACAATGGTATTTTAAAAAAATGGAAGATAATTATTACTAATGATAAAAATCAAATAAGATATTTTGTTAAAACTAGATGTAGTTTACCTGCAACAATAAATAATTTAAATTCATTTTTATTAAAACCTGTAAAAGAGATTAAAGAACCTAAACAAAAATATTCATTGTTGTCTTTACCTAAAGTTGGTAGTAGTATTATTGATTTAATCAATTACAGTGAAATTAGAAATAGGGGAATGCTGCAATATTTGGAAATAAGTTTCTTAAAACTATATGAGGATAAGATTAGATCAAAAATTAAATATTATTTAAATAAAAATGGCATAATAAAAAAATATAATTGTTTATTTGCTATTCCAACTAGTATTTTATCAGTAGATTTTGAAGGTAATAAAAGATATTTTTATAGGAGTTCTCCTAAATATTTGGAGATTAGTAAAATATTACATTTATTAAATACTGATTCTAATAATGCAATATTATCTGTTGATACATTTCCATATTTACAAGGTAATTTTTATTTAAATCAAAATAATTTTAGTTTTGATAAGCATTCTATTATAATTGGATCTTCTGGATGTGGTAAATCTAAACTTATAAGTCTTTTAATAAATAATATTAATAAAAATGAAAATTTAAAGAGACGGTATAAAGTAATAGTAATAGATCCACATGCTTCTATTGAAAATGATATAGGAGGTATTGGTAAAGTCATTAATTTTAAAAGTGATTTGGATAGTATTGATTTGTTTATTAATGATAGTGCTGATATTGTTGCATCAACAGAACTATTATTAGATTTATTAAAATCATTAATAGCTGATCAATATAATTCTAAATTAGAAAGAGTTTTAAGATATTCTATTCATTTATTATTAGCTGATGAATCATTTAATTTTATAAATTTAAGAAGACTTATTTTAGATTTAGAATATAGAAATAATTTAATAAAGAAATTAAAGTATGATTTACCAATTAGTGTAATAGATTTTTTCTTATCAGATTTTAATGATTTAAAGACTAAATCTTATGGTGAAGCTATATCTCCAATTATAGGCTTTATCGATGAAATGGAAATGATTCCTGTATTTAATAGAGAGCAAGACAGTAAAAATCTTAAAAATACAATGAAAGATAATTTTTTAACTTTATTTTCATTAGATAGAACGAAAATTGGGGATAAAGTAACTAAAACAATATCTGGTTTAATAATGCAACAATTATTAATTATAATAGGGAAGCAAGAGATAGATGAACATATAATATTTGTTATTGATGAAGTTGCACTTATCGAAAATCCTATTTTATCTAGATATTTGTCAGAAGCAAGAAAATATAATTTATCTTTGATTTTAACTGGACAATATTTTAATCAAATATCAGATGAATTAAAGAATTCTATTTTTGCTAATGTTATTAATTATTTTATATTTAGAGTTTCAAAGTTGGATGCTAATATATTGGTTGATAACTTTAATATGAAAATACCTCTAGATGATTCTAGAGATAGAAAGATTAAACTATTAACTGAACTTCAAACACGTGAATGTGTTGTAAGAATAGATTCGAATGGTGTATTGTTACCTGCTTTTAAAGGTATTACTTTAGATTATAAAAGTATTCCTAAAATTAAAAAAAATATTACAGATAATAATATTTTAAATAACAAAAATAGCTTAACTGAAACAAAAGTTAATTTTGTTGTAAATAGTAATATAAGTTTAAAAGATATTTTGATATCTAGTTCAACAAGCAAGAAAGGTGTGTGAAATAGTGAATGATGTGTGTGCATTAGAAATTGTTAATAAAATATTTAAAAGTATATTTGATAGAGAAAATAGTTTTTCTTTAGATGTTTTATTAGATAAATTTGCTTTTGATGTTAAATTACCTAAACAAGTTAATGATTCAATTACTAATGAGATAACTTGGGCTGATTCAATTAATAGTGGTAGGTTTATAACAAATAAAAACATGGAAAAAAGAGATGAAGAGACTGGTTGGATGCTTCCAAAAAAGGAAATAAGTAATTTACAAGAATTAATTGATATATGGAAAACAATTAATTTAACGACAACGGAAAGGGTGTATGATTCTATTAATGTTTTGAAAAGTGATACTATTTATAGATGTGAAAATATTTATAGAAGTACCGATTGTAGAGATTCTAAAAGTATGATTTACTGTGATTCGTGTGGTGATTGTGAATTTTTACTAGCTTCTCAACGATCAAATACTTGTACATTTTGTATAAGATGTGATGATTCTAAAAAATGTAGTAATAGTTATAATGTTATTTGTTCAAATAAAGTAAATAATTCATTATTTATTCAAGATTGTTTTGATTTATATGAATGTATGTTTTGTTCTCATATAGCATCAAAAAGATTTTGTATAGCGAATATGCAATTTGAGGAACAAGAATATTATGAAATAAAAAAATTGATTATAGATTGGATATTGAATTCATAAAATGCATTTATAATAATAATTTAAATTTTATTATATTATTTTTGATTTATAATTATTTCTATTAATTTTTTAGTACTGAAATTTGGTACATGATTTTTTGATAAGGCGATTCCTATATATCTACTAGGTATTTTTTCTTTGATATTTAGTGCAAAGAGTTCTTTATTATTTATATAGTTATGAATATATTCTTTAGTGGCATAACCAATTCCAAGTCCAATTTTAGAGAATTCTACGACTAATGAGTAACTTGCTAGTTCAATATTTGGTTTTAATATAACATTGTGTTCTCTAGTATATGTATCTAAAAATTCTCTAGTATTAGATCCTTTTGATTGTAAAATTAAAGGATAATTGTTTAGATCTTTTAAACTAATTTCATTGTTAATTAAATTTTTGAATTTTTTATTTACGATAAAACAGTCATGTATTTTTCTACATTTAATTATTTCTATATCATTACCATAGTTTTTGTCAGTAAGATTTAATATTACTATATCAATTAAACCATTAGTTAATTTTGGTATTAATTCAGAGGCAACATTGGTTATTATTTGAATATCAATTTTAGGATATAGAGAATTGAATTTTTTTAAGTATGGTAGGAGAAATTCTTTTGTTAATGTTGTACTAATACCAATTTTTATGCATCCTGTTTCTAAATTGATAAGATCAGTAAATTTATTTTCTGCGTTGTTAATATATTCGATAGCGTGCTTAATGTAATTGTAAAATTCTTTTCCTTCCTCTGTTAGAATAACGCCTCTTTTTGTTCTTACAAATAATTTTCCTCCCAATTGTTCTTCAAGATTTTTAATAGATTTACTGATAGCTGGTTGAGAGATATTAAGTTCTTCGCTTGCTTTGGTAATATTTTTATAATTGGCTACTACATAGAAGATTCTATATAATTCAAAGTTTATATTCATTAAACGTAACAAATATGTATTTTAATTATAACAAAAAAATAAATTATAATGCAATTAGAGGGAAGGATGATGTAATGTGAGTAAAATAGAAATAATACCTTTAGGAACAGTGTCACCATATCCTAAAGATAATATGAATTGTCCTGGTTTTATGGTGAAATATAATGATAAAAAGATTTTATTAGATTGTGGTAATGGTATTATAAGATTTTTAAATTTGCCTGATGATTTAAAAGATTTAAGTGTTATTATTACACATTATCACAAGGATCACTGTGCTGATGTAGAAGCTATACAATATGCTTCTTGTGTATATCATAAATTAGGTTTGATTAATGATAATGTATGTATATATTTACCTAAAAATGATCATAGATTTTGTAGAGAATCAATAGTGTCTGCGAAGGAAGCATATGTAAAATATATAGATATCGATGATAATTTTTATTTTTTTGTTGATGATTTGAAGATAACTTTTGAAGATAATAAATCTCATTCTATTGAATCATATATGGTTAAATTAGAAAATGCGGATTTAAAGATAGTTTATACTTCTGATATAGGAATTACAAATTTTGAAAAATTAGTAGATTTTTGTAAAAATGCAGATTTAATTGTATGTGAAAGTACTTTTTTGAAAAAACATAATTCTAGTATTAAGACTCATATGAGAGCATATGATGCTGGTGTTTTAGCAAATAAAGCTAAGGCTAAAATGTTATTATTGACACATTTTTGGCCTGAGGAAGATAAAAAGTTGTATTTAGAAGAGGCAAAAGAAGTATATAATAATGTAGAAATTGCAGAAGAAAATAAAAAAATAGTATTAGGAAGTGATTTGTATGAAAAATAATAAGCTAATAGATATGCATACGCATACAAATTATTCAGATGGACAATTATCTCCACAAGAATTAATTCAATTGGCAGTAGATAAAAATATAGGTGTACTAGCAATTACGGATCATGATACATTAGAAGGAATTAAAACTGTTGATAGAAGTGATAAGTTTATTGTTGATAATGGTATAAGAATAATAAATGGGATTGAATTATCTGCTAAGGTTACTAAAGGAAGAATGCATATTTTAGGTTATAATATTAATATAAATAATGAGTTATTAAATAAGAAAATGTTAGAATTAAAGGATAATAGTATTAATTCTGTACTATCAATTATAGAACAAATAAAAAGAGATTATAATATAAGATTTGAGTATGATGATTTAAAAGAGCTTGTAAATGCTAATCATAATTTAGGACGTCCAGATGTAGCTAAACTTTGTGTAAAATATGGTTATGCTAATTCTGTAAGTGATGCTTTTGAAAAATATTTAAATGATGCATATGATAAGACAAGACAAATAGGTAAAGGATTACCATATAAAGAGTGTTTAGAGTTAATAGTTAATAGTGGTGGAATTCCAGTTTTAGCACACCCTAAAACTTTGGATTTAGATGAACAAGAATTTTTAATATTATTGGAAGATATGATTAGATTGGGATTAAGAGGAATTGAAGTTTATCATTCTAGCCATACAAAGGAAGAGATGGAATATTATTTACAGATTGCCAATAAATATAATTTACTGGTAAGTGGTGGAAGTGATTTTCATGGTAAGGATGTTAAACCTAATGTTGAGTTAGGTAGTGGTGAAAATAATAATATTAGAATAGAAGAATTATCGTTGGTTGATGCATTAAGTTAATGTTGAAAGGAGTGTTGTTATGCCAAACATAAGTGCTCATATGATTGTAGCCGTTGAAGTGGGTAAAAGATTAAATATAAATAGTGATGAATTTATTAGGGGTAATTTACTTCCAGATATTACTAGTATAGAGGATAGCCATCATAAAATTTCTAGTGGTGTTTATTTGGTTCCAGATATCAGTTTTTTTATTGATAATTTAGATTTAAATAATGATTTATATGTTGGTTATTTAACACATTTATTACTTGATAAACATTATTTAGAAGATTATTTGAGTGTTTTATATCCAGATGAAAATATATTTTCAGATAAATTGATATATAATGATTATGATTATTTAAATTACCAACTTGTTAAATATTTTCATTTAGATGCGAATAATATTTCAAAGATATTAGCTGAATTTAATGGTGATGTCTTAATTGATAAATTAGAATCTAATATTAAATTTTTAAAACAAAAACAATCGGGGGAAACTAAGTATTTGGATTTTGAAAGTTTTTCTAAATTTCTTAGTGATATTTCTTTAGTAATTTGTCAGGAACTTAGGGATTATTTGGGGAGATGATGATATGATTTTGGCAACTAATAATGTTGGTAAATTAAATGAGATAAGAAAAATATTGGATGAATATGAAATATTTTCATTAAAAGATAAAAATATAAATATAGATGTGGTAGAAGATCAAGATACATTTGTTGATAATGCTAAGAAGAAAGCGATTGAGGTCTATAATTTAACTCACGAAGAAGTTATTGCGGATGATTCAGGTTTATGTATAAATGTACTTGAGGGATTTCCTGGAGTTATGACGCATAGATTTTTAGGTGATGATGCTACTGATGATGATAGAAATAAGTTTTTAGTAGATAAGTTAAATGATTACGAAGATAGGAGTGCTTTTGTATTATGTAATTTAGTTTATTATGATGGAGTAGATTTTGTTGTAGGAGAGGGTAGATTGGATGGTTTTATATCTAGAGAAGTAAGAGGCCTTAATGGGTTTGGGTTTGACTCTATATTTGAATTATCTAGTGGTAAAACGTTGGCCGAATTATCTGGCGATGAAAAAAATAATGTAAGTGCTAGGTATTTGGCAGCACAGGATTTAAAAAATAAATTAAAAAAATAGATATGGTCATTATTTCCTTTTTGGACCAGATCTATTTTCATTTTGATTATTGTTATCTAAATTAGTAGTTTGTGGATTTAAAGATTGTGTATATTTTTCTCTAATTTGTTTATCACTTGGTTCATCAAATGGATTAATTCCAGCTGGTGCTTGCCATACTTTAGCAGAAACACATATTTGATAAAAAGTGGTTTCACTACTGTAGATTTGGATATTATTTATTAGTGATTGTACTTTATCATCACTATCTTTTTTGTATTTTTCTGTTCTGGCTAATAATTCTTGTGTTTTTTGTAAATTTCTGTAGGCAATATCTAATTCATGTCTTATTTGACTTTCTTCTTTGGTATATCTTGGAGTATTATTATAACTTAAATTCATATCTAAGTTATTTAGTAGTTCTTGTGGGTCTTTAGTTTCGTCTGAATAAGTATATAATGTTTTGGTAATTGTTGATGTAGAAACAGGTATGAGTTCATCGTTATTTTCGTTTTCAATAGAATTTTCTAAAAATTCAGATAGAACACTACATAACGCAGGTTTAACTATATTTCCATCTTTTAAGTATTCTTTTACTTGGTGATTTCCTGTTCCTTTATATACATAAAGAATATTGTTTTTATTAGTTAAGTATCCATACATACTTTGCTTGTTTTGTGAATTTAATTTTTGTTCATAAAGTGGGTTTTTGTAAGTGGCAATTTCTGAATCATTTAGGTCTACGAATGTAACGGTAGTGCCTTTTAATGTACCGGTATCTATCATGGTTCCTATGGCGACCAATGTAATTTGTGATAAAATGGAAGTTATTTCTTCATCAGATATGTTATCGTCATGTAGTTTTTGTGCTAATCTTTTTTCTATATTTACATATGTTAAGGTTCCATCACAGTAAGTCATGAAATTTATTTTTCTGGCTCTTTTTTTTAGTTCTTCAACACTTAATTTTTCATTATTAGTTAAAAATGGATATATTAGCTTGTCTACTATTTCTTCATAATTTCTTTTATATTGGTCGTCACTTTTAAATCTTAATCCCAAGAAATCAATAGGTAATTCATCTATTTTAAAACCTGCGGCCATTTCTTCAGTTGTATATACTCGTGCAGCTTCTGCTCCTTCTCTTATTAAACCGTAGATGGATTTATCAAAGTTATCTTGAGCTGATAGACATAATAAGATAGGATTAGTTAATTCACTTATATCATGAATTTCTAATATACCGCTTGTATTTTGTGCATTTTTTTCTTGTTTTTTATATACTTGTATCATAAGAACCTCCTTATTATCTATATTATAACATGTTTTATTATAATTCCTTGATAAAATAATAAATTTAATTTATAATAATCACTACTTTGGGGGGATTTTGATGAGTTTTGAATTGCCAAATGGGAATGGACAAGAAATATATTTTGATGCTTATTCACTTTTTTTTAAACCTGAATGGATAGATGAAGAAAAGAAAGCTATTTTTATGCCTGATTTTGTAGATGTTTATCCAATTTATAAAGAGTATCGCATGATATTTGATATGCTCTATAAGAAAGGTTATAAAGTAATATGTGATGGTACAAAGGTAAATGATGATACGTTTTTCTTTACACCATGTTTTGATAAACATATTAATAAAACAAAGGAACAATATAAAGATAAACTGCAAGAAAAAGTGTTAAGTTGTCTTTTAAATAATGGTATAGAAGAACCATTAAGTGTTTCTTTTCCTATTGATTCATTTCCTGTTAATATACCTGCTTTGCCATTTGTTTTAAAAAATGAAAATGCTCAATGTGGTAATGAAAAATTTTTGATTAGAACAAAAGAACAATTAGAATTGTTAAAAAGATTTTATTATGAGATAAATGGTTATGACAGAAAAAAAGCTATCAAAAAAGCTAAAGAAGAATGGGGCCTTGGTGATAGTGTAGAATTTTATGATGATGGTCATTCTAATAGTCCTGTAAGTATATTTTTTGTTGATTATAAAGAAGAATTTCATAAGAATATGAGATTACAAAAATATGTAGAAACACCAACTGAATATAATACATCTTTAAGAGTTTTAACTTCTTCTTCTGGTGAGATATTAGGTGCTAGTTTAAAGTATGCTGAAACTATTAATCAGGATATTAAAAAGTCTTATTCTGGACTTTTTGATAAATATTTATCAACTCCTAATTCACCATATTATTTAGGTAGTGAAGGTATAGTTTCTAATACATTTAGTGGTGGAAATAGTATATTGTTAGGTAAAAATAATTATTCTATTTTAGAAAGAGAAATTTTGTTTGCTCATGATATTGATCCGTTTGATGCGTGTGTACCTAATTCTGTAGAAAAAGCAGCAGTGGAAGTTGCTGTTAATTGTCAACATGAAATTGGAGCACTTTGTGGTATGGATTTTATATATGATAATGAAACTAAGCAATGGAAATATTTAGAAAGTCATTCTTATCCTATGTTATTTACATATGCTGAAAAATACGATATACCATATGATTCAAGTGATCCTAATTTTCATGAAGATAATCAAATATTAGATTTAAATGTACGCATGCATATTTTGTTTTTGACTATGGAGAAAAAACAAAGATTAAGTACACAATATATAAAGACTATAAATAAATAGGTAAATTAAGACTAGTAAAATAGTCTTTTTTTTAATATAATTATTATAGTTAAGGATAGTGGTGGATGTTTTGGATAAAAAAATGAGATGTTCATGGTGTAACTTAAGTAATAGTAATTATGTGGATTATCATGATAATGAATGGGGAATTTTGAATACTAGTGATGATTATTTATTTGAAATGTTAGTACTAGAGTCTTTTCAAGCAGGATTATCTTGGGAATGTATACTTAATAAAAGAAAGAGTTTTATTGAAGCTTATGATGGTTTTAATTTAGATGTTGTTTGTTCTTATGATGGTGAAAAGGTTAAAGAGTTATTAAATAATAAAAATATTGTTAGAAATAAACTAAAGATTCAAGCTAGTATCAATAATGCTTTGATATTTAGAAGTATAAAATTAGAATACGGTTCATTTTATAAATATTTGGAAACTTTTACTAAGGGAAAAATAATTTATGAAGTGGGTAAAAGTACTAATAGTTTATCAGATACTATTTCTCGTGATTTGGTTAATAGAGGAATGAAGTTTGTCGGAAGTACGATTATATATTCATATCTACAAGCTATCGGGGTGATTTATTCACATGAAGAAGGTTGTTTTTTATATAAGGGGTAAAGGAGATAGATAATATGGAATTTAATGATGTAATAAAAAATAGAATAGCAGTTAGAAAATTTAGTTCAAAAAAAGTAGAAAGAGATAAGATTATGCAAATTTTAGAAGCAGGTAGGTTGGCACCTACTGCTAAGAATAATCAACCACAAAAAATATTAGTAGTGACAGAAGAAGAAAATTTAAAAAAAATTGATGAAATTACTCCTTGTAGATATAATGCTCCTGTTTCTTTAATAATTTGTTCTTCAAAGAGTATTGCATGGAGTAAGGATGATTATTCATCATTGGAAATGGATGCAAGTATTGTTACTACTCACATGATGTTGGAGGCTACTAATATTGGAGTGGATAGTATTTGGGTGATGATGTTTGATAAAGATTTAGTAAGAGATAGATTTAATTTAGAAAATGATTTATTTCCTATTTGTATGTTGCAACTTGGATATAGAGCGGATGATTATGTAGGAAGTGCAATGCATAATAATAGAAAAAATTTAGATGAAACGGTTATATATTTATAAAGATAAGGAGATTAGAGATGAATAAGATTTTAATTAGTTATTTTTCAGCTAGTGGAAAAACAAAAAAGGTGGCTTTAGAGTTAGCTAAAATGTTAAATGGTGATTTATTTGAAATTGAACCTTTAAATAAGTATACTCTTGAAGATCTTGATTGGACTGACAAAACGAGTAGGACAACGAAGGAAATGAGTAATAGATCTTTTAGACCGGAAATTAAAGAAAAGGTTAATAATATTGAAGATTATAATAAATTAATAATTGGTTTTCCTGTTTGGTGGTATACAGCACCAACTATAATAAATACTTTTTTGGAAGAGAATGATATTAGTAATAAAGAAGTATATATTTTTGTTACTAGTGGTGGTTCTAGTGCTTTAAAAAGTTTTAATGATTTGAGAAATATGTATCCAAATATTAATTTTATAAGTTGTAAAACTTTTAATGATCAAAATATAGATATTACAGATTGGATTAATTAATTTCTTGAATTGTTATAGTTTGAATGGAGGTAGTAAATATGAATAATAATTGTTTAGAATTAATTAATGTTACTAAACGATATGGAAAGTTTTTAGCACTTGATAATGTTAATTTAACTTTGGGTCCAGGAAAGATTATTGGACTTTTAGGACCTAATGGTAGTGGTAAAACGACATTATTAAAAACATTGATGTGTATTATTAGACATCAAGCAGGTAGTGTAAATATTTGTGGACAAGAGGTGTGTTATGATACAAGAAAATATATTTCTTTTATGCCTGATAAAGAATTTTTGTATAAGACTATGAAAGTAGTAGATGCTGTTAAGTATTATCAGGACTTGTTTCAAGATTTTAATGCTAATCAATTTTATCAGTTGGCACAACTTTTACAGTTAGATACAACTGCTAATATAGAAAATCTTTCTAAGGGGAATAAAGAAAAAGTAATTTTAGCATTAACGTTATCTAGAAATGTACCTATTTATTTACTTGATGAACCATTAGGAAGTTTGGATCCTGTTATTAAACATGAAATGTTGGCCGTTATAAAAAGATGTAGTCAACCAAATAATTTGATTTTAATTTCTACTCATTTAATCAAAGATGTGGAAGAAATATTGGATGACGTAGTATTTTTGAAACAAGGAAATGTAGTTGTGAATACTTCGAGGTCTTCAATTGTACAATCCGGTAAGACTTTAGAACAATATTATTTGGAGGTGTTTACAAATGTTTAAGTATATTAAGTGGGAATTAATTAATGAAGCTAAAAGTAAGGCTATTATATTGGGTATTATTGCAGCTATATATTTATTTGTAGGTGTTTTACCACTTGAAAGTAGTGATAATATTTTAATAAGTTTTATTTATTTGGCATTTATTGTTATTTTAATTGGTACATCAATGTTTTCGTTTTTGTATGGAGCCAAAAGGACAATGGATTCTTTTAAAAATCGTACATTTTTATTGGAAAGTATGATTCCATTATCACCAATGCAAATATTGTTGGCAAAGTATATTTTGGCTATTTTGTTTGATGTGATATTTAGTATTCTTTTTGTATTGGGGTTGTCTGTTATTTTTGCAAAAGACAATGTTAATTTAGTTGTTGAATTAATACAAGGTTTAATGAATGCTGATTTTGATGTTAAAAAGATGTTATTTGAAATGCTTTTTGCGATGTTGAGTTCAACTATTGCCTTTACTGCTTTAACTTCATCGATATTTATTGGTATAAAAAGTTTTTTCCCAAATGGAAAAGGTTTAAAATTAATTTCTTATATTTCAGCTATGTTTATATTACAAACAGTGATTAAGACTTTTTCAAAAATTGTTTATTATGATGATCCAAAGATATTTGTTTATTGTATTATTATGTTAATATTGTCTGTTTCATGTTATTTTATAAGCGTTTGGTTTATTAGAAATAAATTAGAGGTATATAATTAAGAGAAAGGTGGTTGTCCTTTCTCTTTTTAAAATTGTCCATTTCCTCTACCTGGACCAAATCCTCCAAATAATAAGAAAAGTATAAATACTACTATGATGATTCCCCAAATAGAATTAAAGCCATCATTATTATTTGGGTAGGCATAGTAGGGATAATTATATCCACACATAATATATGCTCCTTTCTATGTATTATATTAAATATAGAAGTTAGTGTTATTATAAATACCTAAAGAAATGGACATTTGATTGATTTGTTGCTATAATTTGTTTAGAGGAGGGACTGTAATGAAAAAAAAGATTGATAAGAATGAGTTATTAAAGAAAGGTCACGGAACATTTGCTGAATTTAAAGAATTTATTTCTAAGGGAAATGTTATTGATTTGGCAGTTGGGGTTATTATTGGTTCTGCTTTTGGTAAAATAGTAACTTCTATTGTTAATGATATTTTGATGCCACTTATTGGTATTGTAATTGGAGGACTTGATTTTAGTAATTTATCTATTACTGTTAAGGATGCTAATATTAAGTATGGTATGTTTATTCAAAATGTAATTGATTTTTTAATTGTAGCATTCTGTATATTTATATTTGTTAAGGTTATTTCTAGTTTTACACGTAAGAAAGAAGAAGAAAAACAAGAAGAAGTAAGAAAAGAAGAAGTTGTATTATTGGAAGAAATTAGAGATTTGTTAAAAGAAAATAAATTAAACTCAAAGAAAAAATAACATTAGGAAACAGCAAAAGCTGTTTTTTTTAAATATTTTTGTTATAATTTTATTAGAGTGAGATGATCATATGAATATAAATGATTTATTGTTACCTAGTATTGATATTGAAGAAATAAAAAATAAAATATTTCCTTATTTTGTGCAATTTTATGGAAAGAAGTATGAAGATTATATTAGGGATAAATTTGATAATTGTTTAGAGTTTGTTTTTTATAATAGTTTTGATAGTGTGAAAACTTTTTTGTATGAACGAGATAGTAAAGAAAGGTTAAGAATGTCAATAGAATTTTTAGAGGAAAATGGTATTATAATAGATGATAATACTAAAGATGCAATTATTGAAAATGATATGTTTTCGTATTTTCATAGTGATGAAAAGTCTAAAAGATTATTAAGTTTTATATTTGAAGAAGTAGGATATACACCATCAAATTTTATTTGTTTTAAACAAGCTTTTTGTAACGAAGATATCAATCAAGATATTAAATTAAACAAAAAAGTAGAATTTTTAAAACGTATGGGATTTGATGTTTCTATAGACGATTTAGATGATTTTTTTAAAACAGATGAAGGTATAGAATGTAGTAAATTTATAGATAAACAAAGAAAGATTATTTCTAAATTAGATTTAAAATATAATTCATATCAACAAAAAAATGCAGAAATAATTAATTCTATTTCTTTATATGATAAAGCTCGTTCAGATATTAATAATCGATATTTAGCTTTGTTTTTAAATGATATAAGTAGTTATTTATCCATAGATGATATTGAAAAATTAAAGAGTGGAGATTTATATTTTTACAAGTATAAATCGAGAAAAG
>JAEEGL010237602.1_pt1 | contig 14982 bp, 14 predicted proteins | sample 9134231 | NCBI WGS metagenome assembly JAEEGL01 (sample SAMN16246548, study PRJNA631951) | gut metagenome | biome: gut microbiome; feature: rumen; material: fiber-attached | host: Bos | place: Iran: Karaj | collected 2018-10
ACTTTCAGGACGTTACTACGCAATGGATAGAGATAATAACTGGGATCGTGTACAGAAGGCTTATGACTCACTTGTAACAGGTGAGGGCGTTAAGGCTACAGATCCTGTACAGGCTATGCAGGAGTCTTATGATAACGGAGTTACAGACGAGTTTGTTCTTCCTACAGTTATCACAGATGAAGCTGGTAATCCACTTTCACTTGTTAAGGCAGGAGATTCAGTAATCTTCTTCAACTTCCGTCCTGACAGAGCTCGTGAGATTACAAAGGCATTCTGTTTCACAGATGAAGATATTGCTGCTCAGGAAGGTGATGCTGATGATACAAAGTGCATCAAGTTCCTTAAGAGAGCTAACGGATATATGCCTCTTACATATGTATGCTTCAAGGATTACGATGAGACAATCCCTAACAAGTTTGTAGCATTCAAGAAGCAGGAAATCACAAACACATTCGGTGAGTACCTTGCAAAGCTTGGTCTTAAGCAGCTCAGACTTGCAGAGACAGAGAAGTATGCTCACGTAACATTTTTCTTCAACGGAGGAATCGAGGAGCCAAATAAGGATGAGGAGAGAATCCTTGTTAACTCACCTGCAGTTGCTACATATGATCTTCAGCCTGAGATGAGCGCTCCTGAAGTAAGTGAGAAGCTCAATGCTGCAATCAGATCAAATGAATATGATGTTATGATCATCAACTTCGCTAACCCTGACATGGTTGGTCATACAGGAGTTCTTTCAGCTGCTATCAAGGCAGTTGAGACAGTTGACAGCTGCGTTGGTGCAGCAGTTGAGGCTGTTAAGGAGATGGATGGAGTTCTCTTCATCTGTGCAGATCACGGTAACGCTGAGCAGATGATCAATGCAGAAACAGGAGAGCCTCATACAGCTCATACAACAAATCCTGTTCCATTCATCCTTTACAACTATGATCCTGCATACACACTTGCAGAGGGCGGAAAGCTCTGTGATATCGTTCCTACACTTCTTGAGGTTATGGGACTTGAGCAGCCAGCTGAGATGACAGGACATTCACTTCTTGTTAGAAAGTAATAAATTATACAGATGCCCTAAAGTGTAAAGTTCTTTACCTTGACGGAATGCACTGTGTTTGTTATACTCAAACTGTTGAAAGGGAGTAGCTTGCATCATGCTGCAGATATGTGGTGTCACGGAACGATGAGTTCTGTATGGTGTAATATATCTTCGTCAGATCGGGACTTATGGTCCCCGGAGTATATTGTAAATTGCGAGACTTTCACTGCGAATTACCGCGGTGAAAGTCTCTTTTTTTAACCTTTACATTGAACGTTTTATCAGAAGAAGGGAGACATCATGCTGATACTAAACTTCCTGCTGCTTGTAGTAGGATTTGTCGGGCTTATAAAAGGAGCAGATTGGTTCGTGGATGGAAGTGCCGGAGTGGCAAGAAAACTCAGGGTCTCATCTATAATAATCGGACTTACAATAGTTGCTATGGGAACCAGTGCACCGGAGCTGGCAGTCAGTACAACGGCAGCTCTTAAAGGTTCCAATGAGATAGCACTCAGTAATGTAGTCGGATCTAATATCTTTAATCTCATGGTTGTCCTCGGTGTGTGTGCTGTTATTCACAGCGTTCCGGTGGATAAGATAATCTTAAAGAGAGATTTCCCATTCTCGATCGGAGCCATGATCCTTACATTCCTGGTTACCGGAAGTGGAGTGCTCTTCACTGGTGAGAAACTTACAAAGGATCCTGACAGCAGATTCCTGTTTGATATGGCAGACGATGTCGGAATGGTATCACGTCCGCTGGCTATCACACTTCTGGTAATCTTTACAGCGTATATACTTCTTCTTATTTATGATGCAAAGAAACATCCTGAAGAGGAAGAAGATGTAGAGTCAATGACATCAAAAAAATGTCTCGTTCTGATTCTTACAGGACTTGCATTTATAATAGCCGGCGGTCAGGCTGTAGTATACAGTGCACAGTACATTGCCCGTTCCTTCGGAATGACAGAAACCCTTATAGGTCTTACAGTTGTTGCACTGGGAACTTCACTTCCTGAACTTGTTACATCCATAGTTGCAGCAAGGAAGGGAGAGACAGGCCTTGCAATAGGAAATGTAGTCGGCTCCAATATATTCAATAATCTTCTGATACTTGGTGTATCATCGACGATACATCCGATAGCTGTAAATACAGCGTCCTTCTTTGATATGATAGTTCTGATCCTGATGAGCTTCCTGGTTATGCTTCTTGTGTTCAGAAAGAAGGAACTTGGAAGAGCAGGAGGAGCATTGATGCTTCTTGTTTACACAGCATATGTGATATTTGCTGCAATCCGATGAGATGGATATTTGCTGTAATTCAATGAGATGAAATACCGGCGCCATACCTCTGAAATAAGGGATATGGCGCTTTTTGAATGCGTAATCTGCAGTCCCAAATCCATGTCCACTATACAAAAAGTAAAAAAGAATAAAATAAATGTAATATATAGTTGACAAAATATCAGAAATAATGTATTATCTGTCTATCAAGTGAAGAATGTCATGGAGGTGTGTGTCATGAATAATAAGATTGTTTTGGTAACAATTTATGTGGTTATTTTTGTAATCCTTATGATTGTGATCGGAAAGGGAATGCATAAGGATCAGAAGATGAGGCCGAAATATGATGAGAGGCAGATGGCTATAAGAGGCCGCGGTTATATGTTTGCATTTTATACAATAATCGCAACAACATGTTTAATGCCGCTTATATTAACGGATAGTATGAGGACTTTTTTGGGAGATACGATTTTCCTGATTCCGCCTTTTGTAGGACTTCCTGTACATGTAATGTACTGTGTATGGAACAACGCTTACATTGAACTTAATCTGAATGCCAAAGCATGGATAGGATACATGCTTTTTATAGGTGCTTTTAACATCGTAATTGGAATCTGGGCTGTCTGTGATGGAAGAATGATTCAGGACGGAGTGCTTCAGGTAAATATAGCAAACCTGTATCTGGGAATAATGCTTGTCATAATAATTATCGAAATCCTTATAAAGAATGCCATTGACGGAAAGGAGGAAGATGACGATGAAGAATCTGAAGCTTAAAGCCGCCCGGGCCGGAATGGACATGTCGCAGGATCAGTTAGCAAAAGCAGTTGGTGTGTCGAGACAGACTATCAACTCGATTGAAAAGGGAGACTACAATCCAACTATAAAGTTGTGTGTCAATATATGTAAGGTGTTAGGGAAAACTCTTGATGAGTTGTTCTGGGAAGAATAGTATACGTTAACGACTTAAAGTTTGTCGTTTACGACAGAAAACATGCTTTTCACAACACATTTAATAATTTTGATCTTATATGATGTATAAATACATCATGTAATAAATATACGTGTCGCTGGCGACACGAAGATAATATATTTTTCCGATTAAGGAATGTGGATACGGAGGTTTAAAAATGGGACTGGTTGTCAGAGATTTATTTAAAAAGTATGGTGAAAAGGTCGTAGTAGACCACATCGGTTTTGAGATGGAAAAGCCTGGTGTATATGCCATGCTTGGTACTAACGGAGCAGGAAAGACCACTTCCATCAGAATGATACTTGGAATGCTTGACAAGGACGGAGGAGAGGCACTCTGGAATGGTGAGCCACTCAACTTCGATACTTGCAACATAGGATACCTCGCTGAGGAAAGAGGTCTGTATCCAAAGTATACTCTTATGGATCAGATAAGATACTTCGGCGAGCTCCGTGGAGTTTCAAAGAAAGATCTTGATGAGAGAATAGCTTACTGGGCAGAAAGACTCAAGGTTGAAGAGTATCTTTTCCCTGAGAAGTATGCTGCAGAGCAGGCTGCTCGTGAGGAAGAAGAGAGAAAGGCTCGCGGAGAGGAAGTTGCAGCAAAGCCGGCTGCAAGAGGTATTCAGAGACAGAAGAAGATGAAGCCTAAGACAGCTGATCAGCTTTCCAAAGGTAATCAGCAGAAGATTCAGTTCCTTATAGCTATGCTTTCTGATCCTGAACTTCTCGTGCTTGATGAGCCATTTTCAGGTCTTGATCCTGTAAATGCAGATATTCTTAAGGAAGTTGTAAGAGAGCAGATTGCTGCAGGAAAGTACATTATCATGTCCAGCCACCAGATGGAGGTTGTTGAAGAGTTCTGTACTGATATCACGATCATGAACCGTTCAAAGGCTGTAGTTAAGGGTAACCTTAACGAGATCAAGAAGAGCTACGGACGTGTTAATCTTACACTTAAGGTTGAGAAGGACGTAACAGATATAATCAACAAAACAGGTGTAGAGATCGTTACAGAGAAAGAATATGAATATAATCTCAAGGTTGCAGGAGATGATCAGGCAAATGCACTTCTGAAGAATCTTATTGAAGCAGGAGTAAACATTGTAAGATTCGATCTTTCAGAGCTTTCACTTCATGAGATCTTTGTAAGAGAGGTAGGTGAAGAGAACCGTGGCTAGTAAGAGTAATGCAGTAAATGAAAAGGAAAACATTTACAGCCTCAAGGGATTCAGTAAGGTTTTCAAATTCACCTTAACTCAGACATTTAAGAATAAGGCATATATCATAAGTCTTGTAGTATTTGTACTCACAATGTCTCTTATGGGACCTATCCAGTACTTCTCAGCAAAGTCCAGCATGAGTGCTTCAGAAAGCTTACTCAGTAATAAGGTTAAGGATGCAGCAACAACAAATCTTATTGTTTTAAATGAAACAAATGTAAGCGTTGATGCTGAGAGCTTAGGACTTTCAGATAACGGACTGGGTGGTGCAGCGCTGGATATAATCGCTGATGGTTCAAAGACTGCATCAGATGTTATATCAGGACTTGGAAAGACAGATGTAGCTGTAATAATCCGCTTTGAGAATAATACATATAAGGTAGAGACTGTAAGAGCTGAGGATTCTGATATTCAGAACGAAGAGCTTGATAAGATAGGTTCTATCTTTGAAGAGGGTTTTTATATAGCCAGAATGAAGGCACAGAATCTGGATCAGGAAAAAATAGCAATGCTCCAGAAGGGCGTATATACAAACTCAGTTAAGACACAGGAAGAGTATATTGCCGCAAAATCAGATACATATACACAGAATCAGATGATGGGTATATTCTCAGTATACTCAATACTTATAATGATAGTTTCGACAATGTCAGCTTCATTTATAGTTTCATCTGTTACAGAGGAAAAAATATCAAAGCTTGTTGAGGGACTTCTCGTAAGTGTTCGCCCTATGGCACTTCTTATGGGTAAGGTCTGCGGAATGATGGTTTATGTAATTACCATTCTTATCAGTGGATTCGTATCATCAAAGGTTGTGAACCTGGTTATGGAAAAGGTTCTGCATCTTGATATGTCTGCCGGTGCATCAGCAGGTTTTGACTTTGCAGCACTGTTCAAGTTTGGAGCAGTTGGACTCATAATAATCTTAGTATGTATACTTATAACATACCTTGCCTTTGGTGGATTCAGTGGTATGCTCGGTGCAGCATGTACCAAGACAGAAGACGTTCAGAGTGCAACAGGTACAGTTACAATGCTGGTATTTATCGGATACTTTGCATCAATGATGATCACCAGCAATGATAAGGCCATAGTAAGTACAGTGGCTTCTCTTGTACCACCGGTATCATTCTTTACAGCTCCTGTATATTATCTTACAGGAAGGATCAGCCTGCCAATATTTGCAGCATCACTTCTTATTCAGATTGCTATAGTAGTAGGAATATGCCTGCTTTGCGCAAAGACATACAGAAAGCTGATCATCAATGATTCATCCAAGCCGAAGCTTCGTGATGTACTTCGTGCTGTAAAGGGTTAGGAGGGGCGTAATGTTTAAGAATTTTGATAAGGTTTTTAAGTTTACATTTAAAAATCAGGCTAAGACTAAATCATATATTACACTTACAGTAACACTGGCACTGATCTTCCTTATTCTTCCGGGACTCATCATGTTCCTTGCAGATTATTTCAAAAAGAAGGATGAAGGAGTGAAGGACTCAGGGGTTAAGTATGTGTATGTAGTTAATCCGGATGCACCGGATGCAGATTATAACATCCTCAATATGCTTGGAACAGAGTATTACGAAGATATCAAGTATATGAACGTAGAAACAGTTGATGAAGCTCTGGACTATGCAGAGGGATCACAGGATACAATAGTTCTTGAATTCTATGAGAAGGATAATGAACTCTGTGCAGGAATCATTCTTCCAAATGATTCCAACATCAGTACTAAAGAAGCAGGATACTTTAATGACTTTATAGATGAGAACGAGCAGTTCATATCTATCTTTGCATCAGGAATATCCATGCAGGAGCTTATGCAGCTGTCACAGCAGACAGAAAGTGAGATATATTCTGCAAAGGGTTATGAGGCAGGAAAGAGCCTTAATGATGATGCAAATGCGAGCGAAGATATAGCTGCAAAAGCTTTCAAGCCTATATTCAGCTACATAATCATCTTTGCATCAATGATGATCCTTTACATAATGATAGCCAGCTATGGCGGTGGTGTTTCAAACTGCGTTGTTCTTGAAAAGTCATCAAAGCTGATGGATACCATGCTCATATCTGTAAAGCCTGAAGCACTTGTATTTGGTAAGCTTTTAGGAATTGTTTCAGCAGGTTTATTACAGCTCTTCATATGGATAGTATCTATTGCTGTTGGATTCTTCGCAGGATTTGCTATATTAGAGAGCAGAGGATCAGGACTTCCTATTCAGGCGTTCTTCAAGATGATGAGCGAACTTGGACTCTTCTCAGTTCCTAAGATCATTCTTGCAGTAATTACAATTATATTTGGTATTCTTCTTTACTGCTCACTTTCATGTTTTGCAGGATCAATATCAAAGAACAGAGAAGAGGCAGCTTCAAACAATACAATCTTTATGATGGTACTTCTTGCAAGCTTCTACATTGTATTCTTCTTTGGACTCAGCTCAGCAGGAGAAGGTCTTCCACTCTGGATGATGTTTGTACCACCTGTAGCAGCTATGGTTCTTCCGGCAGCTCTTTGTCTGGGAACCATCAGTTTCGGAGCAGGAGCGCTTGCAGTAGCTCTTCTGGTTGGAATAGCAATAGCAGTTACTATCATCTCAGGAAGATTATATAAGATGATGTCCCTCTATAAAGGCAATAATGTAAAGATCGGAAAGGCACTCAAGATGCTTTTCTCGGGTCAGGGCTGATAGAAAAAATTCATAAAAAAATCTAAGGTTTTATGTGATATTTTACGAAAATATATTTTGGACTTACTTCAAATGCGATTATTTGTTATCATTATTATTGGCAGGTTTTGAACAGGAGAAATATCGTATAAGGAGCGTGAGAAATGTTTTCGGTAGGAGATTACGTAGTGTATGGCAGTAACGGTGTATGCCGGATTACTGACATAGGACCTATGGATCTTCCGGGAGTATCAAAGGATAAGTTGTATTATACTATGACGCCATGCTATATCAGGGATAGTTCGCTTTATACACCTATTGATAATCCAAGGGTTATAATGAGACCTGTAATGACAAAGGATGAGGCTGAGAGCTTCGTCGAAAGCATTAAAGACATTGATGGAATTACCATCAAGGAAGAAAAACGCAGGGAGCTGGAGTATAAGGAAGCAGTTCTTTCATGTGATCCGGAAGTTCTAGTAGGGATCATCAAAACAATTTATGGCAGGATGCATAATCGACTTGCTGAAGGCAAGAAGGTTACATCATCAGATTCGAAATATTTTCATATAGCTGAAGACAGCCTCTACGGTGAACTTGCTATCAGTCTTGGCATTGAGAAGGACGAGGTTAAGAACTATATCCATGACAAGATTGAAGAGTAGAGAGCTTAGGAATATCATCCTGCAAAAGAAGAGTCGACCGGGTTTATCCCGGTCGATTTTCTTTTGCGGTCGGTGTAAGTGACTGGCAGACGGGGGATTTATACATTGGGCGGGGTACACTCATATTAGTTGAAAAAGGCGGGCTCGGGGTGTAAAATATATTAGTTAAAGTATGCCCTTTTGAAGAGGAGCATAACCCGAAAAGAGGTAACTCATTATGAGGAAGATAATCAGGAATATGGCGCAGTGCAAGAACTGTGGAGATATACTCGAATCAAAGTCCAGATGTGACGCAAAGAGATGTTCTTGCGGCTGCATTATGATAGATGGTGGAAAGTTCTATCTTAAGAGAGAATGTAAGAATCCTGAAGACCTTATAGAACTTAGTGAATACACGGAAGTCGGAGAATGATCGAATGTCAGGACACAGAAGACATTTAAAATGGGATAAACTGGATAATACCGGTAATCTCTTTCCTGTAATAGCGAGGCCGGGAATGAGCAACGTTTATAGAGTTGCGGTTCTCCTGAAGGAAGAGATTAACGAAGAGCTTCTGCAGAAAGCCCTTGAACAGGTACTGCCGTATTTTGATATATTTCAGTATCATATGAAAAAGGGACTTTTCTGGTACTATCTGGAAGCAAGTCCGAATCCATTTCCAAAGGTGGAGAAGGAACATACTTATCCATGTCAGTATATAGATCCGGATAACAACAGGGAACATCTGTTCAGGCTTACATATTATAAGAACAGAATTAATCTGGAGGTATTCCACGCCGTAACAGATGGTAACGGAGCCTTTGCATTTCTGAAGGAGATAACCTATCAGTATATAAGAAATGCGCACCCGGAGCTTAAGGGCGAGGTTAAGGATTCACTGGCAGCGGATACTTCTCTTAATACAGAGGACAGCTATGTTCAGAACTATAAGAAAAAGGCCAGAAAAACCTATAAGACGAAGAAAGCTGTTATAGTTAAAGGTGAGAAGTTCATAGTTAACCAGATGGGAATCATGCACGGCCTCATCAATCTTGCGGATATCAAGGCCGCAGCTAAGTCCTACGGTGTTACAATCAATCAGTATCTGGTAGGTGTGTACACCTGGGCTATATATAAGTCTTATCTGAAGCTGAGAGCCAGTGATAAACCGATAAGTACAGCGGTACCGGTTAATCTGAGACCATATTTTGATTCAGATACGAACAAGAACTTTTTCGTTATGGTATCTGCAATATTCAATGCGGAAAAGGACAACATGAGTTTTGAAGAGGTTCTTGCTGAGGTAACGGCAAGTCTCAAGGAACAGATCACGAAGGAGAATCTTGAGAGACTGTTCTCATATAATGTTTCAAATGAGATGAATATTCTCCTTAGAGCTATTCCGCTCTTTATAAAGAAAATAGCCATTGCTCAGGTTTATAACGCCTCAGCAAAGGCTAATACTACGACTATGACTAATCTCGGAGTTATGAAGGTTTCAGAACCTTACGGAGATTATATAGAAAGATTCCAGGGTATGCTGGCAATGTCCAAGGGACAGAACATTAAGTGTACTGTGGTATCTTATAACGATCTTCTGATAGCTTCCTTTACGGCAAGTATCAGAGAAACCGGTATCCAGAGAACATTTTTCAGAAAGCTTACTGAAGATAATGTTCGTGTATCTATAGAGACTAATGGAGCATATTACGAATAATGGCAAAGTGTATCAGATGTAAACTTGAAATAAAAGATGACACTATGATGTGCCCGCTCTGCAACGGCGTTCTGGTTCGTGATGAGGAAGAATTTGAAACAGCAGAGAGAAACAGTGACGGTACATATGTGTCAAGATCCATAAGTTATCCGGATGTGGCACCTGCACTTAAGAGAATGCAGATGGCAGTACGCATAGCTATCTTTTGTGCTGTCATAGTTGCGGTTGTTGCCATGTTTGTAAACTACTATACCTATAAGGGTGTTATGTGGTCGCTTATTGTAGCTCTCGGACTAGCATATGGATGTTTCACGCTTTTATATGCATTTAATACGAGAAGAAGTCTTCAGAGGATAATACATGTTCAAGCCCTGCTTGCTATTATGGCGATGATTGCTCTGGACTATCTTACAGGACATCAGGGCTGGGCAGTGAAATATGCTATACCGATCGCGCTTATGGTTATTCCGGTGGGTATAGTTGTAATAATGATAATTAACGTTGAGAGCTGGCAGAGTTACATTATGACAGAGATATCCTGTGCGTCGCTCTCTGTTGTACTTCTTATCTTAGCTCTGTGTAAGGTGATAAATAGCACGATACTGCTCCTTATTGCCACAGGAGTATCATGTGCAATACTTGCGGGAACGATCCTGTTTGGATCAAGACTTGTATCTGATGAGATAAAGAGGAGATTCAGAGTATAATGGCAGACTTAAGTGTACGTGCAAAGATTATTTCAGATATAGTGCTTATTCATAACAGAACAAGACGCGTGGAGCGAAGACTTCAGAATGAGGATTATGGTGAGAGTGAGCTGGATAAGCCATTCAAATATCCTGATTTCTATAGTGCAGAGATCATAGATATGGGCAATTTCCGCATGGAGGTTCTGAAGAGGAACAATGCTGCCATAGATGAGTGGGCGATTCTGCAGCTTCATGGTGGCGGATATCTGAGTCCATTCAGGAATCCCTACAGAACCCTTGCAGGTCTCTATAGTGAGGCAGCAAGAGGAGCCATGGTTGTATCTGTGGATTACAGAGTAGCTCCGGAAAATCCTTATCCGGCAGCAGTTGATGATGCACTGGCAGCATATCTATGGATACTTCAGGCAGGATACCTTCCGGAGAAAGTTATCTTCGGTGGAGATTCAGCCGGCGGAGGTCTGGCAATGGCTCTCTGCCACAGACTTAAGAGATTGGGAATAGCACTTCCTGCGGGAATAGTGGCTATGTCACCTTGGACGGATCTTACTACAAGCCTTCCGTCTTATAAAGATAAATTTGATGTAGATCCGGTATTTGGTAATTCAAGATCAGAAGTTATCTTTGATAATCCATATCCGGGAGAAGAGAATCCGAAGAATCCGGAGATATCACCGCTCTACGGTGATTTTGAAGGCTTCCCGTCGATGCTTATACAGGTTGGTTCAGAGGAAATGCTTTACAGTGATTCAGAAGCAGTTGCTGCAAAGGCAAAGGAAGCCGGAGTAAAGGTTAAGTTTTCGGTATATGAAGGCATGTTTCATGTCTTTCAGCTTTCAGCCATGCTTATGCCTGAATCTAAGAAAGCGTGGTTTGAAGTAAGGCGTTTTATGGATGAGATAACCGGACAGGGAAGCTCGGAAGGTGAAACTGACGAAATGTCAGAGACAGAGGAATCCGGTGACGAAGGTTAATTTCAGAAGGGGTATAGTATGAAGAAGGGGTTTCTTGTAGTCAGCAGAGGTTCGGTTGATGAGGATATAAGAGAACGTTATCTGAAGGAACTGGAACTCATAATAGGTGAAAGATTTGAAGATGTAGAGATAAGAGCTGCATATACTGATGACAAGGTAAGAAAAGAACTCAGGGATAAGACAGGAGAGAAGGTTCCGTCTGTAAAAGCAGCTATGCTTGCTATGAAGGAGGACGGAATAACCGAGCTCACAGTTATATCTACTCATGTGGTTTCAGGATATGATTACAGGAAGATGAGTGAGGATATATCCAGCTGTGGAACGCTGTTCCAGAGAGTAAGGGTGGCAAGACCACTTGTAGAAATTGAACAGGATTTTGACCTTTGTGCCAGGGCTGTTCATAGTGTCTACAGAGATAAGGTGGGTGAAGGCTGTCTGATACTTATGGCAAGAGGAGCAGCTGATCCGGATACGGAAGAAACCATGGAGAAGCTGGAGAAGAGCATTGCTGACCGTTTTGATGGAAGGGCATATATTGCAACCCTGAATGGCAGCAGGGGACTTACAAGAGTTCTCATGGATATGAAGAGACAGGGAAGAACCGGAAAGGTAGTGGTAGTGCCTTTCAGCTTCATTCTTGGAGAATTGAAAGAACATCTCTGCGGAGGAGAGAATTCCTTTGAAGACAGATTATCCAATCAGGGATATGAGCCTGTTATCGTAGAGGATGGACTTGGTTTATACGATGCATTTCTCAGATTATATCTGAAGCATCTTTATGAAGCATAAATAACTTTTTGGAGAAAAAATTATGAACATTATGATAGCCGGCTGTGGAAAGGTCGGAAAATCAATTGCAATGAGGCTCTGTGATGAAGGGCATCAGGTTACAGTGATCGATATTGATGAGCATGCGCTTTCCGCTGTTACCAATTCCCTTGATGTTATGGGATATCACGGAGACTGTACAAGTATACGTACGCTTGAAGAGGCGGGTATCAAGGATACAGATCTTCTTATTACCGTAACCAGTGATGATGAGAAGAACATGCTTACATGCCTTATCGCCCGTAAAGCAGGTGGATGCCAGACTATAGCAAGAGTTAGAAGCCCTCAGTATGCTGAGGATATCAAGTATATTAAAGAGGATCTGGGTCTTTCGATGTCCATCAACCCGGAGAAGGTTGCGGCAGAAGAGATGCTGAGACTTATTCAGATTCCTTCAGCCTTTGAGGTTGATACCTTTGCAAAGGGACGAGTTAACCTCATAAGCTTTGTGGTTCCTGCTGATTCACTGCTTGACGGACTCCAGCTTAAGAATCTCCATTCCAAGACAGGTACCAATGCTCTTATCTGTATCGCAGAAAGAGATGGAAAGGTTATTATCCCGGGTGGTGATTTCGTTATACAGGCAGGAGACAGAATCTCAGTAACTCTTTCTCTTGTGGATGTTAATACCTTCTTCAATAAAGTAGGTATAAAGACTAAGCCTATCAAGAACGTGCTTATAGCCGGCGGTGGAACAATGTCTTACTATCTGGCCAGCAGACTCAGCACACAGAAGGTAGGTGTAAAGCTTATCGAGAAGAAGCCGAACCGTGCAGATGAGCTGGCAGAGAAGCTTCCAAAAGCCATGATCATATGCGGAGACGCAACAGATAAGAGCCTTCTGGCAGAAGAATCTCTCGATGAGATGGATGCTATATGTGCACTTATGAATGAAGATGAAGAGAATATTATCCTTTCTCTTTACGCAAATAAATATACAAATGCGAAGATGATGACAAGACTTCACAGAGATTCCTATGAGGAGATAGTGTCGGAGCTTCCTGTAGGCCATATCATTTCAACCAAGAAGATAACAGCCGATTATATAACAAGATATATCCGAAGCATGCAGAATACCATAGGAAGTGATGTTGAGACGCTTTACAGAATGATGGATGGGGCGGCTCTCGCACTGGAGTTTAATATCAGAAGCGGTTTCCCGGGAGCGGGAATCAGCCTCAAGGATCTCCCTATTATAGACGGAACACTGATATGCTGTATCAATCGTAACGGAAAGATTATCCGTCCGGGTGGAAATGATACCATGGAAGTCGGGGACAGTGTGGTAATAGTAACTACTCATAGCGGACTTAAGAGTCTGAATGAGATAATCAGGAGATAATCGGGTGTCATGAATTACCGTTTGATATTACAATTTTTAGGATCGCTTCTTCAGTTTGAAGGAGCATTCCTCTTACTGCCATTTTTAGTGGGACTTTACTATCATGAGTCTCAGGCAAAGTATCTTTTATTAATAGCAGCAGCGGCGGCTTCTATCGGAACTCTTATGAGGATCATCAAGCCGAAGTCCAAGAAGCTTCATCCGAAGGAAGGCTTTATTGTTACAGCACTTACATGGCTCCTTATGAGTCTTACAGGTGCTATGCCGTTCTTTATATCGGGAGAAATTCCGAACTTCACGGATGCGGTGTTTGAAACTGCATCAGGCTTTACGACAACAGGAGCAAGTATCCTGACTGATATTGAGGGTATGGCCAAATGCATGCTGTTCTGGAGAAGTTTTACTCACTGGATCGGCGGTATGGGCGTTCTGGTGTTTATGCTCATATTCCTTAAGTCTACAGCAGATGAAATGAATCTGATGAAGGCAGAGTCTCCGGGACCATCAGTAGATAAGCTGGTACCTAGAGTCCGTACGACTGCATTTATCTTATATGCAATGTACACAGGAATTACTATTGTCAGTATAGTGTCCCTTTATCTTGCGGGAATGCCGTTCTTTGATTCGGTCTGCATAAGCTTTGGTAGTGCAGGTACCGGAGGATTTGGTGTAAGAAGTGACAGCTGTGCCAGTTATTCGGCGTTGTGCCAGGTTATCATTACTATTTCAATCATAATGTTCGGCTGCAACTTCAAGATATATTATCTGATAATCAGTAAGAAGTTTAAGGACCTCCTGAAATGCGAGGAGGTTATCTGGTATCTGATAATCTTTGGACTGGCTGTAGCAGTTGTATGTCTCAATATTGTAAATGAAGTAAGCTCTATTGGGGAAGGCGTAAGAACATCAGCTTTCCAGGTCGCTTCGATCATGACGACAACGGGTTATGCTACAGTGGATTTTAATAACTGGAATACCCTTGCCAGGGCGGTAATGGTGCTTATCATGTTTATCGGAGCCTGCGCAGGCAGTACCGGTGGTGGTATCAAGGTTTCAAGATGGATGCTCTACTTTAAACAGATCAAGAGAGAGATTTCAAAGTATACGCATCCGCGTTCAGTAACCAAGATACGTCTTGATGGAAATGTAGTGGATGAGGATACCATAAGAGGTGCAAATGTATTCCTTATGGCTTATGCCTGTGTCTTCATCACATCTTTTATGATCATCTGTCTTGAGAACAGAGACCTGGTAACAACCTTTACATCGGTTGCTGCGACAATCAACAATATCGGTCCCGGTCTTGGAGATGTAGGACCAACCGGAGGTTTCTCGACATTTTCTATTTTATCAAAGTGGGTATTCATCTTTGATATGATAGCAGGAAGACTGGAGCTCTTCCCTGTACTGATAATGTTTGCACCTTCGACCTGGAAGAAGAAGTAAATAAACAAAATAAAAAACAACTTAGAATGCATTGCTGCATCCTAAGTTGTTTTAATACATACGTTTATTTATCTGATCTCAGAATAACCGCCGGCTGATACAAGACCATCAAGCTTAACGCCTGACTGGCAGTATGGACAGTTAT
>JAEEGL013916021.1_pt1 | contig 14982 bp, 20 predicted proteins | sample 9134231 | NCBI WGS metagenome assembly JAEEGL01 (sample SAMN16246548, study PRJNA631951) | gut metagenome | biome: gut microbiome; feature: rumen; material: fiber-attached | host: Bos | place: Iran: Karaj | collected 2018-10
AAGTATACAGCCCATCACCACGAAAAGACGGAAACGGCCGCCATGGTTCTGGGTGATATCCATTTTGGTGATGAAGACAAGCAGGCCGTGTCCACTTCCATTGCCCAGATAAATATGCTTAAACCAAGGAAGGTGTTTTTACATGATTTGGCTTCGAACAATTCTATTAACTACCATGATGCTAGTGATTGTGTAAAGATTGCTATGCGGGATAAAGAGCAGAACACGCTTGAGAAGGAATGGACATACGTTAGATGTGCTTTACACGATTTTAGATCCCGGTTACCTAGAGGTACCGGTGTGTATGTGGTTCCTTCCAACCATGACGACTTTATTCACAAATGGTTAGCAGCCGGTGAGTTTATAAAAGACCCGGCTAACTCTAAAATAGGGGCCAAACTGTTCCTGCTAACGCTGGAAGGCAAGAACCCTATGGCAGAGTGTCTAAACGTTCCTGGGGTTGTATTTTTGAAGAAGGATGTGTCCACCAAAGTGGAAGGGTGGGAGTGTGGTCAGCATGGACATGTTGGGAATAATGGGGCCCGTGGTTCTATTACATCCTACGCCATTTCCTATGACAAAGCATTTATCGGTCATTCCCATACACCCGGAATAAAAGGTAATATATGGCAAGTAGGGACTTTAAGTAAATTTCGATTATCATACACCAAGGGGCCGTCCTCTTGGCTACATGCTAATGGGGTTATTTACAAGGGCGGACACGCTCAGATGATTATTTTTATAGGGGACAAATGGAATGGTAGTAAGAAACATTGAGAAAGAAGATTCTGTATTTTTACACCGGGAATCAAGACCGGTTGAGTGGCCGTTATCCGAATCTGTTAGACAAGTGATTCGTGATTTGAACGATACGTTGAACGCTAGTGAGCACGCTACGGGGTTAGCTGCACCACAGATTGGTTCCAACGTTAATATAATTGTGTACCGACTTGCCTATAAGTCCAACACAGTAATGATAAACCCCCGTATTGTAAAGGCGGCTGACTTTGAAGCGACCCCGAAGTTTGAGATGTGTCTATCATATCCCGGCCAGATCTATGCCCTTCCTCGGTATAAGAGAATATCGGTTTATTTTGAGGATTTAACTGGGGATTCATATGTGCTAAAATATAGAGGATTTGAGGCCACCGTTATCCAGCACGAGATTGACCATTTACTTGGTATAACTATCGCCGATAAAGGTGAGAAACTAGACTCAAAAACGACTCGACTTCTCCTAGAAAAAGCGGAACAAGAAATGGAAGGAGATGACCATGACGAAGAAGAAAAATAATGCCCAGCGTGAAGGGCTTCATAAAATGGCTTGTACCGGTTGTGGCCGGCATGCGAAGCTTGTCGACGCCGGTGTGACTGCCTACTTCTGTAATAACTGTTTTACCATGAACGGTAACTATCTTCGCTATTGCCGTGGCATGGAGATGATAAAACCGTTGGAAGGTATCAGGGTTAAAGATATTTTATTGGGAGCAGACGGCAAGAAGTATAAGGTTGTTGGTCGGGAAGACGTATCCGGTGAAGATAAATTTTGGTATGTGGTTCCCGAAGGAAGCAAAGACCCTATTGTCCTTGGTGACTTTTTCTTTGTAGAAAAGGTAAACAATGAAAAAAAGTAAGACCGAGTTAATACACGGAGTATCTTACACAAATGGCCTTGTTGATAGAATTGTACTGACCGGCACACACGGTACCGGAAAGACAACATTGGCTACGTACCTTGTTCATCAATTAGGGGCACCGGAATACTTGGCTAATGGGAATCGGTATGAGTACCGGCCGGAACCGATCCGGTATATACAAGAGTTTGGGTTTCCCATAAACCAGGACGCTACCGAAGAATCGCAGTATGCTATGTCTACCTATCACATGGCTACACTTGGGTTCCCGCAGTTTATTGCGGACCGTTGTATCGTAGATGTGTATGCCTATGCTAAGTACCTACACGAGCTTCCTAATTCGAAAATATCCGATAGATGCCTTAAGTTTTTACAGGAACAAGTATATACCTTTATCCGTAACTTCCGTGGTATAGCTTTTATGGTGAATGCCGATATTACTAAACCGGTTGCTCAGGATGATATTAGGGATACGGATATAAATTTTAGAAACGGCGTGCAGGCTGAGCTGTTTATGATCTGGACGGAATTATGTGATCCGATTCGTAGGCAGGAAAAGACCGGTCAGTTTCATGTATTACCAGACGATTTTGTGGGTCGATTACGGACTGTCCATAAACTAATTGACCCGAATAACATATTTGGAAAGGTGCAAGAATGAAAGAGAACAATATTAACTCAAATATAGGAGAAGTGTGGGTAGATATTGATGGGTATTCTGGCTATTACCAAGTAAGCAGCACGGGTAGAGTTAAAAGATTAGCTCGTTATGTGGATAGACATGCGTATGGCATTGTACATCAACGCTTTTATGGAGAACGGATAATTAAACCATCTCTTTCAAACGGGTACCCTGTCGTTAATCTCTGTAAAGAAAATAAAGTTAAACATGTGCAGGTACATCGTATTGTTGCCGAGTCCTTTATACCAAATCCACAGAAAAAAGAGCAAGTAAATCATAAAAATGGTATACGTAACGATAACCGAGTTGAAAATTTAGAGTGGGTTACAAACACAGAGAACCAACGGCACAGTTTTCAGGTGTTAGGTCGTGTAAGTGGAAGAAAAGGAAAACGTAATTCACTCAAAACACGGTTAGCCATTAAAAACTATTGGAAAGAACATTACAATGAGAAAGGCAAAAGTGTTCGATGTATTGAACTTAATCGCGTTTTTATTGGAATAACAACCGCCTGTAAAGAACTTGGAGTTTCAAGTCATATTGGTGATTGTTGTAAAGGTAAAAGAGAAACATGTGGTGGTTACCACTGGGAGTATGTAAATGAGTAAAGAAGAATTTAAAAAGAATGATGAGGGCAAGCCAACATTTGAACTTATTCCGTTTGATTTGTTGGCTGATGTGAATAAAGTGTTACAACATGGCCAGCGCGTTTATGGAACATCTAATTGGAAAAAGCCGGAAGGGTTTAAGTTATCAAGATGTTTCAATGCCTTGTTACGGCACATGTTTGCATGGTGGTCTGGTGAAGATAATGACAAACAAACAGGGATTTCACACCTTGCACATGCCATGTGCAACTTGTTGTTTTTAATGTACCATTCCCAGATAAAAAATGGGGATGACCGTCCTATTGGGTTTGGTAAACCGCAAGGTAAATAGGATATTAAAAGTTTTGCTTGACACAGGAGAAAAGAAAGATGTATAAAGATATTATTCTTACGTTTGTACACGCGCCTTGGTGCAACCAATGCAGAGGGCTAGAACCGACGATAAAAGAGGTTATTCTTGAGACGGGTGTACAGTTAAAAGATGTAAACGCAGATAAAGAGATGGATTTCTGCGAAAAGAAAGGGATTATGGGGTTACCCGTAGTGCTGATTTCTCGGGGGGATAAAGAGGTCCGTATCGACGGACTTGTAGCCAAACAAAAGATCGTTGACACGATAAATAGTTTGTGCTAAAATAAGATGCAGGGAAAATGGGGGCGTCGCCAAACAAGATTTTTGCGACGACTGTGCTTACCTTTCCCAAGCACAGGCCTCCAAGACAAAGCATCAAGACGGGGTGGACTCGACCCCTACCCCGTCCAATTTGACAGGGCGTAGCCTTCGACGAGAGTAATTAACTCGCAACCTACGAACTCGATAACAGGTTAGTATACACCTGCACCCAAAATATACTCGCAGGCGATATGCGTCACCTTTCGGTGGGCTGGTCCACTTCACCAGCGAGGTTTCCTCCTTTTGTATGAAAAAAAGGGCGTCCTGTGGGACAGGTGGTGATACGTTAACTCGCCCAGTTTTGACAATCTGAATACCGACTAAGGGTAGGTATAAAGACGGGTTCCAGTAACGATATAGCTGGCGTAGGCAAACGAAAGGTCCGGGTTTGGGCAAACTCTTACTAAATGCTAGTCCTTTGATCCTCCGGACTTAACTGTAGAGGTCGTGTTCATAGGCACACACGTTAAATCAGCCGTGGGAACCGGTGACCCCTTATAAACCGGGATGATGCTGGAGTCCCTTAGTGGCAATAGGAACGGTTTTGTAAACCGTCGCGCAAGCTTCGTGGGTTCGAGTCCCACCTCCAGCTCCATTCTAAGTGGTATCTTTACTAGCGAGGTTTAGGTGCCACTCAGAATGGAAGATTTGCTCAAGGTTAGGGTACTACCAACGGCCTAGGCGGGTTCAAGTGTACTGGAGAGCAAACGTCGATAGAGGAGACGAGCACCGTAAACCTGGTGTGGGGGAAAGGGAAGAAGTAGGGAAAACGTTCCTGAAACAACTTTAGTACTACCTCAAAAGGCCCTACCGACGGGTGGGGACGATTTATTAAGATTTGGTGCGGAAATTTAATTACCAGCTCCAACTGGAAAGCAGGGAAAAAGTAGTGGAGCAACCTATAACCTCCATGAAAAAGTACCTGTGGACCTAAGCCAATCCGCACCTCAATTTGACAATTTGGTGGAGGGTATTCCTACAATGTATAACCTATCCTAATGTACCTCCCTCCACCACCCTTTTCCAGCCTATCCAACTGGAAAAACTGAACATACACGGGGGCCGCCTCCGCTAAACGTCTGATCTTCACCTCCTGAAAAACATAGAAGATCAGTTGGCCCCCTAGAATTTGAAGTAAGTGCTTTATGAAATATGTAGTGGGTTTGATTATTGTTTTATTGTTGTTACTGCATACGTATTCCTACGGTGCCACAGTAAAAGCGGAAGGGAGAGCAAGGGCTACAATTATAACGCTTACCCCTGTAACGGATGCGCTTCCTGCCGCTATCTTAGACCTGACTACATTAAATACAATAGACGTTTTTGATAGCATGGCTGTAAGTACCCGTATTGATGCAATTGATGCGGATACTGTAAGTGTTTCGGTAATTTTTTGAGGGTGATATGATTTCTAAAGTGGGTTTAATAGCCGGAATGGGTGATGCGCTCAATGCGCGGTCGTTTTTAGTTACTTACTGCGAACAAATGCAGATTCCTCGTAGTTTTATTCACATTTTTACAAATCGCTATTGGTGGATGTTTGAGGGGATGGGGTTTCAGCGTGGGCTTGTACGCAGAGATTTTAGGGGATTGATCGGCTATAAGAACTTCGGTAACTATAACCTCCCGAAAACCTTCTTTTCTGATAAAAATGATTTATGTATTGCTCGTAATGCCGGAATAGATTACAGCTTTGACGTAATTACGCCTCTACCAATCTATGCACCGGTAAATATACCGTTACCTAAAAAGTTTATTACATTTAATACCGGGTACGGTGATCTTTCCTGTAATCCAAAGAAGCCAGAGTACGTTTGTACAAAAGCATGGCCAGCAGAATACTGGGAACGTTTCTGTAAACTGATAGGTGTTCCCTGTGTGCAGATTGGTGCCGGTCTTAGCTGTAAAAATATCCAATCAGCTACTCTTAACTTAGTGAATAAGCTAACCCTTCAACAGAGTGCTTCCGTTATGAGAGAGGCGCTGTTCCATGTTGATATTGAGGGCGGACTACCTATTCTTAACCAGCATCTTGGTAAAAAGTCCGTTGTCCTTTTTGGCCCTTGCGCTGTTGAAAACCAAGGTAGAAGCTTTAACTTAAATTTACGACATACCAATTGTATTCCCTGCTATGAATGGGGTACACATAAATATGCGTTGGCTGTAAAGAAAAACGAACTCCTTTGTAATGCTCATTGTATGACTGACCTTACTCCGGAGTATGTGGTAGAACAGATTTATAAGGCAGGGTGGTTATGATAGTGGCCTGGTTAACCCGTGGTATGGGTGATGCCTTAAATGCTAGGTCTTTTTTAATTAACTATTGTAACCAAAAGTGTTACCCAAGAGAAAGCGTGTTTATTTATACGGACAGACACGCAGTGCTATTTGAAAATGATGGTTTTACAATAAAACCGGCAACGACAAAGCCAACAAGATTATACAACTATCCTGTTATTGGTGAATTTAACTTCCGTAAATTGTATAAAAACAATATTGATAGGGATGAGTGCTTAGCAAAAAATGCAGGTATTCGCTTTGATTTTAACTTTGTAACTCCGTTAAATTGGACACCTGAAAAAATAGACTTGACCTTACCAAACAAGTTTGTTACTATTAACTATGGCTATGATAACGTAGCCGCTGATGATGAACTTTGCGCAAAGGTTTGGCCGGTAGAATATTGGGAAGAGCTCGTTGATAAAATAGGGATTCCTTGTGTACAAATAGGCGCCGGTAAAAACTGTAAAATAATAAAAGGGACAGCGCTTAATTTAGTAGACAAACTGTCTATTAAACAGTCAGCCGAAGTAATGAAAAAGGCAATGTTTCATTTGGATACAGAAGGCGGTCTTGTTATATTAAATCACCATTTGGGGAACCGTTCTGCTGTTTTATTTGGTCCGACATCTGTGAGGACATACGGGCTTAATAATAACTTAAATATACGCAATACCAATTGCCCGGATAGTCCGTGTGACCCAAGGACTAAGCCGTTAAATCATGGTATATACATGAAGAAGACAGATATTCGGTGTTCTCTTTCTTGTATGACAGATTTGAAGCCGGCCTATGTAATTGAACAGATTAAACAAGCGGGGTGGTTATAATGGCTACTTTTATGAAGTGCCCAAATTGTGGTAAGGTACAACGGGATATAATGGGCGAAACCATCTGGACCAATGATGAAGGTGATGTACTAGATTTAGATGGTAAACCAGCCGATGCTATATTGTACGAAAATGGCTGGTTACCGATTAAATGTAACCACTGCGGTTTGGTGGCTCGAGAGAGGGACTGGATAAAAGTAAGTAGAAAGGAATGGGGAGCTACGAACCGGTTCCGGGTCTGGTTAAGTATTCAGTGGGATAGATTAAGAGAGTTTTTTGATTTTTAGGATATTTGCTATGTCTGTGGAAAGCAATAATGAGTTAATAAAGAAATTCGTTGAAAGCGGTAAGTATGACATACGTAGAGATGGTCATATTTACAGAAAATCAGACGGAGTTGAAATTGGGTATACAAAAAATAGTGGTTATCGAGCTGTATCTGTTGTAGTTCGTGGCGGAAAAAAAGCTTTGCAAATACACCGAATTATTTGGTATGTTTATGGCGATAAACCGTTATCCACCAAACTAGTGTTAAATCACAAAGATGGAAACAAGCTGAACAACAGTATTGACAATTTGGAACAAGTTACTCAAGCAAATAATAATTTGCACACGTATCGTGTGCTTAAACATCCACCTGTTATTGGTAATTGTAAAATAACACAAGAGCAGGCTGTTGAGATACGCAGGTTACATAAAGAAGGGTGGACTTACCAGATGTTGATGAAGAAATATAAAGTAGGAAAGACGACAATTTCTTACGTGTGTAATAACAAAATTTGGAAGTAATTTTGGTGCCATGGTGTAGCGGTTAACACGCGGCCCTGTCAAGGCCGAATCAGGAGTTCGATTCTCCTTGGCACCGCCAGATTTAGGAACAGTCCCGATCCTTACCCAAAACCGGGAGGGTGTGTTCGAGTCTTTAGGCACCTAAAAGATAAGCATAAAAGGACTAACCACATATACAGGTAGTGTATAGCAACTCTACCGTTGTAAAGGTAGCCTCGGTTGGGGAGCCGTAGTGATAGGTGTATCACAGATATGTAGTAATACAGAGTCCCGCTGGCCAAGGACATCGGCAACCAGCACGGAATGATCGAAGGGAATCCGTTCCAAATACACCTGTTCTGCTGTCTATAGCGTGAAATAGACCCGCAGAGCGAAACTGAATACCAGTCGGTGAATCTGGACGATTTCACAGTAGCCCTATCTGGGCGAAGTTAGGTGAACGTTGGAGGGAGCCACCAGCGTTAAACGAAAGCTCCCGAGTAGCATAAAAGATGACGATGGACGGAACGACTCCAATTAAAATAAAGTTCCTGCTACTTCCCGGCTGCCAATGGTGGCTGGACTTCCTTGGAGATATGAAGTTAAACTATCTCTTGTCGGATCAGTACTGCGACATTAAATAAAACCAGACCCGATACTTGTGGGTTATCAAGGACGTTACCCTTAGCGTCCACTCAAAAGGTGGTTAATAGGGTGGAAGATTGGTGCGCTGTGCTTAGCACCCGACATTATCTGAATGTCGTTAAACGAGACTGGGCCACCGTGGACCGAGAACAAAGCACGGGTGGAATGGTTAATGGGGCTGAGCTAAAGGTTCCAACTGTTCCAAGGAGTGCTCCCTTACCTGGGTTTTAGGGAGTCTTTATACTCCACATGCTGTACGGGGTTAAAACCAGGAGTGATTGCCTGACCCATGGCTCAGTGGGATCGAAAGCACCTTCGGTGTGGCCTAATCAGCCCGAAACGCAGAGCATAAATTGATTGATCTGCCGAAACCGAAGGGGGAACCATCTGCGAAGCAGGTACTTTCCTTGGCAGTGCGCCTTGAAAGAGAGTTTCCTTAAACCCCGAACGAGTGTACAGGTAGTGCGGTAGGTGCAGCCGGAGGCGTATTAGCACGTAACGGCTTAGACCATGATGGCAACACCCCTTTACAGGGTAGCATCTCCTTTATGGAGTGTGTGGGTAATGCGGGCTATATCCGGTAAGTCCCACTGGTCACCTACCTCTTTAGATTTTGGAAGATGAACTCGACAAGCGTGCGAGAACTGCCTTGAAAACAGATTGGTGGGGCAACTCACTGGGGTGCAAGTCCTCCGTCTTCCGGTTTAACTTTGCTGAATAGTATGGTACACTTTTTATTGGGTTTGTTAGTAGGGTGGGTTTTAAATATCATTACGAACGTGATAGCAGATATCATCGCCGCCAAGATATTAAATAAGAAACGGGCCGCGTTGGTTCCAAACGCTATATCTTGGAGTGATGAGGACAGTGATTTTCCTACCATTAAAGAAGTAAAGCTAAAACGCCCTAAGAAAGTAAAAATCTATAGAACAGAGCTACCGGATACGCATAGGAAACCGGTCCGGACCAAACGGAAACTGAAATAATGTGTAAGCGTCTTAGTATAGCATTAAACGGAATGTTAACTGGAGATCATGGATATCCCCTCTGCTATACCGCCTACGACAGAAAAAGCTACTGGTATCGGATTTTTGATTGGTTTATTTTCTGGGAGAAAAGCCATTGCCGTAGAACTTGGCTTGCTCGCAGAATCCACGATAGACCTAAGATTATTTTACAATACAAACGAGACAATTTTACAACGGACCTGGAATGGGAGAAGGCACTTGAATACTTAGAAAAGGTCCGATCCGGACCCTGCTTGCCAGGCCGTACTTGGGTAAGAGAGGAACGGTATCATTGGTCGTACAAGGATAAGTGCTACCATGATTGGGTTGTTAAACTAATAGCAGTTGTAGATAGACGTAGTGAGGGGACTAATGAATCAAAATAAAGTAAAGAAATTAGGGGATGTAACGACAGTATTAAATCCAGTAGCAATGGTACCAGTTGCTTATTTCTTGACTGGATGGAAAGGGCTTATTGTTTACGCAGCTACTTACGGGCTTAGTGCCTTGATTTCACAGCTACTAAAAGGCATATTTGATGCGCCAAGGCCTCGTGACTCACAGCAAGAACATGTATTATATATACATACCTATAGTCATAAGGACGGTGAAAGTTTTTTGAGCCAGCATGCAATGAGTGCCTGTGCTCCAGCGTCATTCGCCCTATTTTTTGTATCGCCATGGTGGGTATTTATTCCGTTTTTAGTAATTGCTATTATTTGTAGTTGGACTAGGGTTTATGTAAAAGCACATTGGCCACTTGATGTAATTTCAGCCTGTTTGCTTACATTTAACTGCTGTCTATTGGCCGCCTATATCTTAAAGGTCTGGCCATGGCTGTAGTTACAATCAAAAAGGAACCAAACCCAAAGCTGTTGGCTAAAGCGTTGAAAATGACGTATGCTGACACGCAGAACCTAACCTTACCGGAAGTAATTGCTATTGCGTGTATAAAACCACCAAAGGGATATCGGTTAGTTCATTGGGTTAAGAAACGGACCGGCCGTTTGCCGGAAAAAGATAAGATCACCGGATGTTTTAGCAACTATCGTGGTGGTTATAAACTGGAGAAACTTTAAGTGTACTTTACCTTACATCAAACCGGACGGGATTGGTATAATGAGCACAAAGACAGTGTGACTCACATTATATCTATTGTCTGCCCGGATGATAAGGTAATTGAGCCGATCCACGATAATCATGTGGTAGTCCGGTTCTGGGACATTGACAAGAAGCTGGAGAACAAGTTCCGTAAGTACGACGTAGTAGACGCCATGACGGCCATGGACCCTGTCCTTATCGCTCTTAAATGGTATTTACATGCCTGCCAAGACGATTCCCGTATGGATTTACTAGTTCATTGTGACGCCGGTATTTCTCGCAGTGCAGCCGTTTCCGTCGGTATTCTTTGGCACCTAAGCCATCTTTTATTCAGAGAAGACCCCGGTGCTGAGGACATTTTATTAACACCCTGGATCGAAGCACGTAAAAGATGGTGCATGGACCAGGTATCAGAAGACTGTGTTGGTCTTCGCAGATTTATTGAAGGGAGATTTAAGCCGGGAGTAATGCCCAACCAAGCCGTATTACGGCACTATCGGGAAACACTCCCATATTTTCCGTGGTAATATGCAGATATTTATTTTTGTAGCAGCATTTGCTTTAGTATTTTTATCAGTAATCATTGTAGCAGCAGTTCTTTCAGACATGCAGGAGAGTATTTGTGGCCGAGATGAATAATTTGATGGATTTAGTAGTTCGCGCAGAAAGATTATTGGACATGGACCGGATTCTTGTTCGGTATCACTATGCTCCTTGTTATAACGACGTAGTAAACTGGTCGTTACGTAATGGGGTTCCTATGGAGAATAGGGATGGGTCACATTTTGGGTGGTATACGTCGTTTACACAAGAAGAAGTGGACTACTTATTAAAATTTATGTACTATAAGTATATTAAAAAGGGTGAGGGGGATGAATGACGCCAAAGTCAGTGGAAGATTTTTATAACGATTGGAAAAATCACCATGAAAAGGCTGTTGCTTTCATGGCCGACGCACAAGCGTTGTTGTTACAGTGGATGAAAGACCCGGTTTACGACTTTAGTTACTTTAAGTTGAAAGCTGATGTTCACTTCGGTAGAAGACCTTGTTCCATCTGGGGAAACGCACATGATTGGATTGCTACCTATCCGGACGATTCGTGGGAGAAAAAGGAATTGATCTCGGTCCGGTTTGATTTCGCGGAGATGGATAAATACAATTTAATGGTAGAGCTTTTATACGGAAACGGCGATACAAATTACGCAGCTATTCCGTTGTATGCGCTGAGCAGCGAGCTATCTTTTGCTAAGTGGTATAACGAGCAGTTTAATAACTACACAGCAAACAGAAAGGAAATAGCTAACGAGCTAAAAGAGCGTGAGAAAATCACCCAGGGTGAAGAATTTCGCAAATGGTTGGATGCTGGTAATAAGTTTGTGAAGTTGGGCCTTGTGTGGGTAACAGGCACCGGAGAATTTGAGTTAGAGCGATCTACTCGCAAGCTCTAGAGGTTGGTCCACCACACGGCTCCCATCTCGTGTTCCTCGAGGGGTTAAGAGAAGGAAACGTAGGGCAACGCTATCCCTTAGCTGACTCTGGCAAAGTACAAGCCGGACAGTGGACTGGTATCCCGGCAACAGTCATTAAAAAAAGGCGGGACCATTTGAGCCTCGTTCGTCTATCGGTAGGACATCAGATTCTCACTCTGAAAAGACGAGTCCGACTCTCGTACGAGGTATATAATTTAACCCGGCATAAACCCGTAAGTAGTAGCGGTCCGGTCTGTAAAACCGTGCACTTCGTGCTCACAAGGTGCAAGTCCTTGGGCCGGGATATTTTTAATATGTTAGAAGAAAGAACATGTAAATGCGGGCAGGTGTTTCGCCCGGTTCGTAAAGACCAGTTCACTTGTAGTAAGCATTGCCGTAACTATTACTACATGCAGGAGTGGCGCAAAAAACATCCAGGGTACAGCACAAATTCCAGTCGTGAATGGCGTGCTTCTCATCCGGAGTTATCTAGAGAATATAATCGCAGAAAATTCCGCAAGCAGATGATGCGCAAACGGATTAACGAGCTAATGGAACACATCGACGAAGTTAAGTTTAGTAAAGTGGAAGTGACAAGTTTAGTTATGATGACAGTAATTGGAAAAGAAACCCCCGCTTCTGTGAAGAAGAAGGAGGCTAAAAAAGTAAATACTCCGGCGGAACCGAAAGTGCACGAGGCTAAAGAAGATATGGTACGGCCGATTGTAAATTATCTGCCCGGAGTGGTGGATGTAAAAAGAGAAGACGGAGAGTTGGTATCGACGTATAAGTATCAGCATAATGTAGTTTATTTACTACAAAAAGCAAATGGTACTTTTTACTGGAAATCGTACGTCAACCACAAATTCGTTTTATCTTCCGCGCAGGATTTTAAGACAAGAATGGGGGCAGTCGCCGACATAAGATACTGCTTCCTGTAAGGAGACTAAATGACTTGCATAGTGGGGATGCTAAAAGATGGTGCAGTGTATATGACGGGGGACCACATTGGTACCGACGGGTATGATGTGGAAGTGCAGTGTCGTTCAAAAGTATTCCGTAATGGTGACTTTATTATTGGGTATACCAGCTCGTTTCGTATGGGTCAGATTTTGGAACATATGTGGGAGCCACCGAAGAAACCGAAAGAATGTAGAGATGTTCTTTCTTACATGGTGAAGCATGTTGTTCCGTCGATAATTAAAGTGTTTGATGATAATAAATTTATGCGTGTAAGCACAGATTCCGACGATGCAACGAAACGTTCAGTAAATGGGCAAGCATACGGCGGGGAATTTCTCGTCGGATACAGAGAACACTTGTTCAAAATTCAATCCGATTTTGCTGTACTTGAGTGTGTAAAACCGTTCGATTCAATCGGTGCTGGTGAAGATTTTGCGAAAGGTGCTTTTGAAGTTTTGTACCAGTTGAACTACTTGTATCAGTACGATGCAAAGACACTATTAAAATCAATTTTATCGTCGGTAGAAGAGCAGTCTGCGTTAGTAAAAGTAGACTGGGAAAAGTTTCAAGTTTTGACCACAGCAAAATAGGACTTTCGTAGGTCTTTTTTTGGTTGACATTTTGTAAAACTTTGTGTTACAATAAACACAACAACCCACGCGGGCTTAGTATTTTTTCAAGAAAATAGTGCCAAAACAGCGTTGAAAAAGGAGTACTCGAGTATAACTTTTCACGTCCTTTTCGGTTCAGCGGGGACTAGGAACCGAAATAAATTTTATCTCCTTCCCTGTTAGGGTGGACTGATGCTGATACGACAGCCGTTGGGCACAATGCGAATAATTGTGCAAGTTAGGGTTTCCAGCCCGTTCATAAACGTGTAGCTGCATACTACACGGACCTCCGCAGATGGCGCATCTCTGTAGCGAAACGATGGCAAAGCAGCAGCACAAGATGGTAACTTGTGTCATTGAGGGTAGCTCATAACCCAGGCTGATAGTGAGCGTTGTGTGAACTAAACATCAATAATAACCAGACTCCGGGGCATAGTACCTTATGTAGTGGCTCGCTGCTACCACAGGAGAGTCGAAAAGCAGCCTAGATTTTATAGAGCCAAGGTTTGTTTTCATTACCTATATTGAGGGTCCGGCGAACCCAAGAAGCTCGAAATCGCCAGATTTTTGAATAGACCGTTCTCGACACCTCGTGGGCTATTCAAAGCGGACATGGGCGATGTAGGGGCCAAGGCTTTCCTACACTTCCATCTATTTTGAGGGACGCTGGCTCTCCCAATACCGCAAAGAACCAGTACGATTTAGGACAACGTGGTGTTAAGGTATTCACCAAGTCATTGAACGGCACCAGGCAACCGTGAGAATCCGAAACCCTGGCACACTTTACTAGGAGAGCAACATGTACGAAGCATATGTACCCAAGGAGATCTTTTTAACAAAAGGGATTGGTCGTCACAAAGAGAAGTTAGCTAGTTTCGAGGAAGCGTTACGAGATGCTAGAATTGCCAGTTATAACATTGTTCCGGTATCCAGTATTTTTCCTCCGCACTGCAAGATTATTTCTAGAGAAAAGGGCGTAAAGTTACTAAAACCGGGTCAAATTTTACATTGTGTAATTAGTCGTAATACTTGTAATGAACCCCACCGCATGGTGGCTGCTTCAGTAGGCGTTGCTATCCCTGCCGACAGAGCGCACCATGGTTACTTATCAGAACACCATTCTTTCGGTGAAACGGACAAAGCTGCCGGCGATTACGCCGAAGACTTGGCCGCTCTAATGCTCTCCACTACTTTAGGATTAGATTTTGATAATGATGCCACTTGGGACCAGAAAGAAGAAATTTGGAAGATGAGTGGTAAAATTGTAAAAACGACAAACATCACACAGTCGGCTATTTGTGCCAATGATGTGTGGACAACGGTTGTTGCCGCTGCCGTTTTTGCTAGTTAATTTGTTGGGAAGTAGCTCAATGGTAGAGCGTTCGGCTGTTAACCGAAATGTTGTGGGTTCGAGCCCCACCTTCCCAGAGAGACTTTAGCCGGATAGGCTAAACATAATAGCGTAAAAGAAGTAGTTGTGTTGGAATCGTCGAAATTCCAAGTCTGAGTTTGAATATGCGTTCTTTTATCGGACTACCCCACCGGTGGTACACAGCGAAACCGGTAGATTTGTAATTTGAAGGGTGTGGTTATCTGTAAAAATTACAGTGAGGAGACTAATACGTGGCATACGTAAAAGTGTATTATAAGGGTGACTCAGAGGAAGAAAAAGCTCAGGCTTTAGAGATAGCTTTAAAGTCTTTCAAACGGA
>JAEEGL016750486.1_pt1 | contig 14982 bp, 8 predicted proteins | sample 9134231 | NCBI WGS metagenome assembly JAEEGL01 (sample SAMN16246548, study PRJNA631951) | gut metagenome | biome: gut microbiome; feature: rumen; material: fiber-attached | host: Bos | place: Iran: Karaj | collected 2018-10
AACGCTAACGATTCTGAAACGGATGACGATTTTATAACTATAGACGGTCAGGCAGAAGATATTCCGCTTGGATCTACACTGGAACAGCCGGAGTCATTTGACACCGAAGTTCCTGATACGTTTGAAGAAGAAGCCGCTTCACTGGAATTTGAAGATACAGCTTCAGCAGAACCTGAATTAACATCATCTGAGGAATTTGAGCCTGTTCAGGCTGAATCAGACGAAACAGTTTCTGCAGCACAAGGAGAACCTGAACTTATGAACAGAACACCGGACGAAAAAGAAGTATACAGTGTATTCATAAAGGAAGATGCTCCGGCAGCGGAACAGATTCCACAGGCAGCAGCATCAGAACCAGAGGAACCAGTTATGCAGGAAAATAACGAAGAACTTCTCAGCACAACAAATGCACCTGATTCGGAAATCAGTGATCAGGGTATTACGGCAGAACTCCTTAAGGATATTTCAAGCCAGCTTGCAACCTTAAAGAGCGAAATAACAAACCTCAAGAGCGAGTTTGAAGACTTAAAGAACCGTGACACAAGCGATATTGAGATTCCAAAACCGGCAGAGAATGACGACTCAGGTTTCTTCTCTGACATGGATGACGATGACACAATCGCACTCAGCGGAGATGAACTTAACAACATTCTCAACACGGCAGACCTTATTCCTGAAGAATCGGCTCCTGTTAATGAAGAAGAAACTTCATCAGTTTCAGAAGTAAATGCAGACGACATTCTTGTTGAATCTTCAAGTTCTGACCTTATGGATACAGGCTCAGATTCAGTTCCTGAAATCCAGAATGCAGGAATGGCACCTTCTGTTGAATCTCTTTCTAAGCCGATAGATCTTTTCAATGAGGAAACATCAGAAGAACTTCCTGACGAAAACATTGATTACCTTAAATCCGACAATGCAATGGAAGTTCTTCCCGAAGAAGATGAAGAACTTGAAAAAGGCATAAGCGAAGATCCTACAGGACAGGTATTCAACGCTTGGGAAGCAAAGGATATTGAAGAAGTTCCTACTGTAGAAGGAGAACTTGCTGCTACTGCAGAAGATGACACACTTTCAGATGCAGAAATTCCAGCTGCAGCACCACAGGCAGATTCACTTTCAGCAGACATGAAGGAACAGGTAAAATCCGTACTTGCATATATGGATCAGCTTCTTGAAAGTCTTCCGGAAGAAAAGATTGCAGAATTTGCTCAGTCTGAACAGTTTGAAACATATAAAAACCTCTTTAAAGAACTGGGACTCGCTTAAATCCAACTCTTTCAGAACAGAAGGAGTTGAACATGGATGTAAAGCTTTATAAGGCCCATAACGGCTTACCGTCATGCAAAATAAACGGCATTCCGCTGCACTCCTCTTACAATCCCATAAGGGAAGCGGAGCGTGCAGTTGGAACTGCTTCGTGTAAATTTAAACCGACCTTTGTTTTTGTATTAGAGCCGGGACTTTCCTATTGCACTGATTTTTTAAAAAAAGCATTTCCTGATTCAAAATTATGCGCACTTCACTTTGTCCGTAATTTCAGCCAGAATGATTTTAAATGGGACAAAGTTTTCTTTTTTGATGAACCTGCCAGTCTTTCGGATTCAATTTTCAACTACATGGGAGATGACGGAGTTGTTTCCTGCTTTTTCTGGGAATGGCCGCCTTCTGGTAAAATTTTTGAATCTGAAATGAGGGTTGCATGGGAAGAAATAAAAAGAGCCGTCATAAAAACAAGAAATATTCTTAATACAAGAGCATTCTTTGCAAAACGATGGATTAGAAATGCCGTCAGATTCTGTCTTTTTTCAAGATACAATGCCTATGTATTAAAAGGACAGTCTCCGGTAATTGTATGCGCATCAGGCCCGAGTCTTAAAAGGTCGATTCCGTTTCTAAAACAGCACAGGGATTCATATTTTTTAGTTGCTGTTTCCTCTGCCCTTGCCCCGCTTACGGACGCCGGTGTTATTCCAGATTTATGTATAAGCACGGACGGTGGTTACTGGGCAAAACTTCATCTTGAATTTGCATTAAAAAAGCACAATATTCCGCTCGCAATTCCGCTTGAAGGTTCCTGCTATGCAGAAATCCTCAATAACCACACGGTTATTCCTATTTCATACGGAGACGGAGTTTCTGAAAACTTTTTAAGTTCCTGCAATTACCTTAACGTACGCGCAATAAGAAACGGAACCGTAAGCGGCACCGCAGCAGATTTTGCCTTAAGCATTACAAGTGCCGAAGTATATTTCTGCGGACTTGATCTTGCACCTTCAGACGGTTATGCACATACTCAGCCTAATGAACTTGAAATAAATGCTTCCCGTTTTGACAACAGACTCAGAACAACCGAAACCCGTGTTACTCCGCACACCTTTAATTCCCCGGCGCTGGAAATTTACAAAAAATGGTTTTCTACGACAAACTTTTTCGGCAAAGTTTTCAGGCTGAGTGACGGCTATCCTTACCCGAACAAGCTCGGGCAGGTTTACGATGTTGACTGGACATTTTTCAGGCAGCATCTTTCTTCTGAAACTACGACAAAACCGATTGTACTTTATCAGACACACGAAATCGAAATTAAATCACGAATACAGCAGCTGACCGAAGAAATCAGGCGCAATAAAACAAATATTGAATGGATAAAAGCTGCATTTCCGCAGGAACAGATTCTTGCGGCCCGTTCAACTAATGAAGAACAGAGAAAAGCTGCAGAAAAAAATATTGAAGAATCAATGGAAAAATTTACTGATGATATAATTAAATCCCTCGCCAAGGAATCTTACTTATGATTTATTCATCTTCCGTAAAAAGTAGGGACGGAGATGACATACCACTTTTTTTAAATCAGCATCCCGCACATTCAAAATACAATCCGGGTCTTCAGGCAGAAAATTTTGTAAAAAACTTAAAGCAGGGCTTTACCGTAAGAGGCGGAATTGCAGGTGGTTTTCACATTAAGGAAGCCGTAAACAAGTTTCCGGAATCTTTTTTTATCTGTGTTGAAGCAGACTTACAGAGTCTTGAGTTCTGCCGTAATTTAAAAATAAACTGCGAACTCGAAAAAAAACAAAACGTTGTATTTACTTCAAAAGAAAAACTTGAAGAAAAAATTCTTTCACTTTACAACCCGTCGTTTTATGATGATTTTCTACTTGAGTTTGAATCAATATGGAAAAACGAAAACTCAAATGAAGCACAGGAAATTTATAAAATAACGCAGAATGCCTTAAAAAAGATAAAGGCAGACTATTCAGTGCAGGCTCACTTTGGAAAACTGTGGAACCACAATATATTTATGAATGCTGATTTTTTTGAAGAAATTCAGGTAAAAAAACTCCCGGATTTTCCCGTAGAAAAAACATGCTGCATAATAAGTGCAGGGCCTACCCTTGAAAAAGACTTTCAGCTTTTTAAAGAAAAAAAGGATTCTCTTTTTTTAATAAGCTGCGACACTTCATATCAGGCACTTTTACAGAACGGAATTTACCCTGATGCCGTAGTAAGCACAGACAGCCAGTATGTTTCTTCGGAGCACTTTTATTCAGCACATGACAGCAGCATAAAAAAAACGATCTTTGTCTTTGACATTTCCTCCCCTGCTTCTGCAGTAAGAGCCGTACTTAAAAAAGGCCATGATGTTTTTTTTGTTAAAAGCGGTCATCCGCTGAGCAGCTTTTTATTTCCTGATGATGCACTCACCTTCTTAAATGCGTCTGGCGGAACCGTAACTCTTTCTGCTTCTGATTTTGCAGTAAAAGCCGGATTTACAAAACTTATGTTCCCCGGTGCTGATTTTGCATATTCCGGCGGAAAACCTTACGTCCGCGGAACTTATCTTGAAAAAAAATTTTATTCAGTTCAAAACAGATTTTCAAATGCAGAAACATTGTACAGCTCAATTATGTTCCGCACTCCGCTTGAAAAAGTAAAAGACGATTTTTCATATACTGAACTTATGAATTTTCCCGTTACAACCGAGGTTCTCTGCACTTATAAGCAGTCTTTAGGTGAATTTATTGAAAAAAAATACTTTAAAAGAGAAGGAAATGTTTTTGTTACGGCAAAAAAAATCCGAAAAATAAATGAAGGAGTTTTTTCCAAAGCCAGGGATTTAAAAGAGATGCTCTTAAAAAATCCGGAAAAGGAGAAACAGGTTTTTCTTCCGTTTATTGCCTGGCTAAAAAATCGCTTCAGAAAAAAATCATTTGACGAGCTCTGCAGCATTGCATACAGTATGAGCAGGAGATATAATTAACTTATGAGATTAAGACGGAATTCTTTATTTGCATTTTTATTTGCATCAGTTTATTTAATTACATTTTCAGGATTTATTTTTTCGCTTGTAAAAGAGCATTACGAAGGCAAAGAAAATGCCGGTGAAAAATTCCAGAAAATAATAAGGGAAACAAAACTTCTTTCTCAAAAAGAAACTCCGTTTTCACCTTCATTTGCAAATGATTTTATTGCTGCAATCGGTAATCCCGATGAAATAAAGGCAATCCGTCTTTCATTCAATAACCGCGAAGTTTTCAAATATCCTGATACTTTCAGAACATCTGATTTTAAGGGAAGCGCAACTGCAATCAAAAAATCAACTTCAATTACAACAGGTGATACCTGGTACGACATAGATGCGCTTATTTATACAGTAAGTCCTGTATCAATTTACAATAAAGGCCGCGCAACATTTATAATTCTTCTTGCGGCAACCTTCCTTCTCTTTTTATACATTGTATTTTTTTCTGATGCAGTAATTGCACGCGACAATCTTGAAGAACGTGAAGAAGCCGAAGAAGAAAAAGAAGAAGTTTCAGTAGAGCCGGAAGAAATAAATGCTGCTTACGAAGGAAATCATGATGAAAATTCAGATGCACAGAACTCTGCTACAGAGGCCGGAGCTGCTTCAGAGCAGGAAGACAAATCTTCTTCAGAAGAGCGCGCAAGATCTTCGTTAAACAATGTTTCATCTGTTTCTCAGAGTGCAGATACAACGGATCATTCACTTCCGTTTATTGAAATAAATGTTCCTGAACTTTCAGTTGAACGCGACGGTACGTCCGACGTAATAAAAGTTTCAGATTCAGAAAACAATACAATATTTAAAGTTGAATATACAAAAGAAAAAAAGACTGAAACAACGCTCTCTAAGGCTGAAAGTGTTTCTTCGGAAAACACAGAAAAAGCTGCCGGCATTTTGGAAACAAAAGAAGAGTCAGACAGCGTAAGTCCTAAAGAGCCTCAAATTACAGAAGTTTCTGAATTTGCAGAAAATACTGATTTTTCTGAATCTGAAACAGAAGAACAGAATGCTTTGGCAGATGAAGAGTATGCACTTGCAGAAAACCTTGAAGTTCCAGAAGAACTTAAAGCTTCTGACCCGGCGGAAGCAGAAATTTCAGAAGACGAATTTGAAGTACCTGAAAACTTTGAAACAGAAGATGAACTTGAAAATCCTGAAATTCCAGAAGACTTTGATGAATCAGAGGAAGATGTTGCTGAGCCCGAGTTAGACGAAGAATTTAAAGATGAAGTCTCGGATGAAGAAGAGGACGACTCGGACAACGACACCGAAGAAGAAGCCGGCGACTGCATAACAGAGGAAGATGCCGGAGCCGATGCAGAGGACGAAAGCATCGATGTAGAAACTGAAGAAGATGCCGCGGACGAAATTATCGCAGAAGACGTCGCGGACTCTGAAGAAGAAGACACAGACACCGCCGCAGAAGAAAACGCCGACGAAACAATAGAAGACATAGACGGAATTGAAGATAACAAGGGGCTCTTTTCTCCTGAAACAGGATTCGGCTGGGAAAGTTACATGCTTCCGCGCCTTGACTCAGAACTTTTAAGGGCTGCTTCTTCTCAGCAGGATATTTCGGTCTTTACAATAAGAATTCCCGGATTCAACTGGACAATGGACGGCGCAAAAGAAATTGCTGCCCTTATTCAGGATACTGTAAAATTCAACGACCTTATCTTTAATTACAAAGAAGACGGTTGCATTGCAATCTTCCAGGAAATTGACATAGATGCAGCAATCTTAAAGGCTGAAAAACTGAACCGCGAAATTGCTGCTCTGTTAAAAGAAAATAATCACGACCTTAAAAGTTATATCGGTATTTCAAACCGTTCGCTTCGCCTTATTTCGGGACAGCGCATTGCAAACGAAAGCGAACAGGCACTTGAACATGCCCTTGAAGAAGATGATGCACCGGTAATTGCATTTAAGGTAAATCCTGAAAAATACAAGAACTACCTTGCAAAGAACATTAACTAGCAGATGTGGCAGTGCCGTCTGAAGTTTCTTCTTTAGCGGCGGATTCAGAAGTTTCAGTGGCGGCGGGAGTTGTTTCGCCTGCAGCCTTAGAAGCCTCAGAATCTTTAGAAGATTCATCATCCTTTTTCTTAGTTTTTTCGTATTCTTCAAGTTTTGAAGAAAATGTCTTTATGGATGTGCTGTCGGGAAAATCAGTTTTTAAGAGTTCAAGGACTTCAAAAGCCCTTTCATATTTTTCTGAGGCAATAAGAACACTTAAATAATTTTTATAAACTGATTCATCAGATGTTTTAGAAACAGCCTCTTCATAATAAGAACAGGCTTTATCAAGTTCACCTTTCATTGCATGAATATATGCAGCAGAAAGTTTTAAACTTGCATTATCAGAATCAACTTTTAAAAGAGGCTCATAATAAACGAGTGCATTATCCCAGTCTTTAGCCATTGCATAGCAGTAACCGATTCTGTAATACGAAGTTTCCCTGAAAGTTTTATCATTCATTGCAAGCTTATAATAAGAAATTGCCTTATCATAATTCTTAAGCTTTTCATAAGACTGTGCAATCGAATAATATTCCCTGTAAATATTTTCTATGCGCTCCCCTTCTTCAAAAGGAACAGGCATTGAAGAGGACTTACATGAAACGATGCATAAAAAAGCGCATGCAGAAATAAAAAAGAGAAAAAATTTTTTAAGAGAATAATGCCCCGTCTTTTGCACTAGAGAGTTCCTAAAACCGTCTGCTCAATTTTACGAAGCTGGCTTCTGTAAAGACCGGCAATATTTGAACCGTAATCTGCAATAAGCTGAATAATGTTGCGCGGTGTTTCGTGACTGTCAACTCCATTAAGTCTGTCACCTGCATCTCCAAGTCCTGGAAGAATATATGCCTTCTGGTTTAATACAGGATCCATCCACAGAGTATAGCAGGTACAGTTTTCGAGTGCACGGGTTACGCGCATACTTCCCTTTAATGCAGAAATAACATTAAAGAATTTTATGCTCTTGGGTTTTACACCCTGGCTCTGAAGATATTTTACAACAGTTACAAGGGAACCGCCTGTAGCATTCATAGGATCTGCAAAAATCAAATCCTTACCGTCAAGTTCTTCAATATTAAAAAATGAATTCTTAAGGTTAAGGATGTACTGCATGTCATTTTCTTTGCGGGTATCATCACGGCTGATTTTAAAAAGTGCAAACGGAGTAACGTAGCCTTTTGAAGAATACTCTTCAATTTCTTTTGACATAATCATGCTCGGAAGAAGTGCACCGCGGAGCATAACGCACATAACTGAATTTTCAATTTTATCATCAATATCAGGAATTTTGTGGACTGCATAATTCTGCACAGGATCAGTAACCGGAGTTTTTACAAAAATATGATTTTTCTGTCCGGAATGAACGTCTGTATAGGCAAGACGGAAAAGCATTTCAAAGGCACGCTGCGTATAATACATAAACTCAGCATGATCCGTATTTATATCGCGGAGCTTTGAAATTACGCGGCTTGCTTCAGCATGAGCACCTTCTTCTGTTTCAAAGGAATAAACCTTTATCTGAGGATGCTTTGCACAGATTTCCTGCATTTTATGTCCCATGCGGTCAAAACTTGTAACAATAGCATCTTCATTTACAGTAATAAAGTGCTTGTAAGTATCTTCATACATTTCATGAAGTTCAGAAAGGTCTTTCTGATCTTCTTCTGAAAGATATCCGTCTAAATCTTCTGCCTTAAGAATTACTTTGTCGTCCATAAAACAATCCTTATTTTTTTGATTCCGTTATTATATGCTCCCCTACAACACGATAGTGTTTTCCTGTAATAGGATCGCGGGTAAATAAATCTTCTATCTGCTTTGCTGAAATTTCAGCACCTGAAACTTGAACCGTATATTCATCAATCTGCTTAACTTCACCGTCAAGAAGCGCAAACGAAAGTGAAAGCATACTCTTAAAAGCCTGAACCATGCGCCGGTCTTTTAAATGCACGCAAAACGTAAGGTCGTACACACCTGAATATTCCCCGGGCTTTTTTGGGTTCGGTCTGTATGCAATTGAGCCGTAAACATAGTCAGAGCTTACGGTTACTTTCCCGCCTAAAAGTGAATTAAGATACTGTCCGGATCTTGTTATGTAAAAGAGAATGTCGCGGCTTTCGCGGTTTATCCACTCGGCATAATCTGTTTGAGGAACAGAAGCGCGCACGGCTGCGCGGTCAAGCATGGGATTTATTTTTTTAGAAACACACAGAATGTTTTCGCCTGCAAACGAAAGATCAAAATCCATGTCGCTTCTTGAATAAATCGTAAAGTTTTCGGTTAAAGGCAGTTCGTTTTCCTGTGCAGTTACAACAGCATTATAGGAAGAAGAAGTCCATCCGTTTTTCTTTGAAAAAACACTTTTTCTTGCAATACCAGGAATTTCTGCATCGCATGACATTTCAAGATAGGAACGGTCTTTTACGGTTCCAAGTCCTGCATAAAGATTTCCTATTCTAGAAGCAAGAGACTCTGCATCTTTCTGCGAAATGGAAGGAACCTCTGCCGTAAGAAGACGTGCTGTAAGTTCCCTGTGGTACTGCACCGGAACATTAACGTAAATGCTTAAATCTTCACTTATGAGGGCAAGCGGATGAACCTGAATCACAGCGCCTTCCGGCGAAGATTTACATCCTTCAAAAAACAGCGCAGAAAGAGAAAGACATAAAGCTGAAAGAAAAACGGTTTTCTTCATAAAATTTCCTTATCAGGCTTTAGTTACCTTTACTATCCATGAAGCATCATCTGCATCAACGGAAGTTCCTTCAAGTGAATCCTTCCACTCTATTGAAGAAGCAAGAGTTTCTCCTGCAATAAAGTCGCGGAACATTTCAAACGCATCTTTTAATGAAGGAGTTCCTCCCAGTTCAAGAACAATGCGGTCTGTAACTTCAAAGCCGCTTTCCTTGCGCAGGTTCTGAACGCCGCGTACTGCATCGCGGGCATATCCTTCTTTTTTAAGTTCATCAGAAATTTTTGTATCAAGACCGACTGTAAGAGTTCCTTCATTTATAACTTTAAGTCCGTCCTTTTCGGAACGTTCAACGATTACGGTTTCAGAATCAAGCTGAACATCCGTGCCGTCAACGGTAATATTTATTTTTTCGCCGTCAACAATGCGTGCAATGTCTGAACCGGTAAGCTTTGCAATTTCTGCAGCCGCAAGCTTCATCTTAGGACCAAGAATTTTTCCGAGTACCTTAAAGTTTGCCTTTGCGCTGTATTCAACAAGGTCAGCTTCCTTATCGTGGAAAATAACGTCCTTAACGTTAAGTTCTTCAAGGATTGTGTCTTTCATTGACATGAGGACTTCTTTTTCTGAGGTATTTCTTGTAACGAGAGCCACAGACTGAAGCGGCTGGCGGTTTTTAATGTTAAACGTATTTCTTAAGCTGCGTCCCATAGTTACGGCGTTCTGAACCGTGCTCATCTTAAACTCAAGTTCTTCATCACGAAGGCGTTCTATATAAACCGGATAGTCCATAAGATGAACGCTTTCTTTGTCTTGCGGAGTGCGAAGATTCTGCCACATTGTTTCGGTAAGGAACGGAATGAACGGGCTTGCAACAAGACAGAAGGTCTTTAAAGCATAGTAAAGTGAACCGTAGGCTTCCATTTTATCTGCATCGTTCCCGCTTTTCCAGAAACGGCGGCGGTTACGGCGGATATACCAGTTATTTATCTGATCGATAAATGCAAGCATCGGATCGATTGCACCGCTTAAGTCATAATCATCAAGGGCAAGAGTAACATCGCGTACCATCTTCTGGCTTACAGAAAGAATCCAGCGGTCAAGCGGATTTGACGGAAACTTTGACTCAAACTCTTTTCCTGTACAGGTTACACCGTCGATATTAGCATACTGAACAAAGAAACTGTAACTGTTCCAGAGAGGAAGAATTATGCTCTTTACAACTTCGCGTACGCCTTCGTCGGAATAACGGATTTCATCAGCCTTAACAACAGCACTGTGCATAAGGAAAAGTCTTATTGCATCAGCACCGAACTTATTTATGGCTTCACCCGGATCCGTATAGTTTCTGAGGGACTTTGACATTTTGCGTCCGTCAGAAGCAAGAACGATTCCGTTTACAATACAGTTCTTAAATGCAGGTCTGTCAAAAAGATGAGAAGCAAGAATCGTAAGCGTGTAGAACCATCCGCGGGTCTGATCAAGACCTTCACTGATAAAGTCAGCAGGAAAATTCTTTTCAAAGTATTCCTTATTCTCAAAAGGATAATGCTGCTGAGCATAAGGCATTGAGCCAGATTCAAACCAGCAGTCAAAAACTTCCGGAATACGGCGCATTGTTCCGCCGCACTTTTCGCACTTAAACTCAATCTTATCTACAAAATGCTTGTGTAAATCTTCAGGATAAACACCGCTCAGTTTTTTAAGTTCATCGCGGCTTCCTACACAAACAGTGTGCTTACAGTTATCATTGTTACATCTCCAGATTGGAATCGGGTTTCCCCAGTAACGGTTACGGCTTACAGCCCAGTCGCGGCTTCCTGCAAGCCATTTTCCAAAGCGGCCTTCCTTTATGTGAGCAGGCTGCCATTTAATCTGCGAGTTGGCACGAAGGAGTGCTTCGTGATGATCTGCAACTTTAACAAACCATGAGCCTATTCCGCGGTAAATGAGCGGACTTCCGCATCTCCAGCAGTGCGGATACTGGTGATTAACTGTTTCGCGTTTTACAAGTTTTCCTTCTTTTTTAAGGCGATCCATTATGTCTTTGTCTGCATCTTTTACAAACACGCCTGCATAATCAGAAACTTCTTTTGTAAAGCGGCATTCAGCATCAATAGGTTCAACAAAAGGAACACCGGAACCTGCAAAAACCTTTGAGTCGTCTTCACCAAAAGCAGGTGCAATATGAACAATACCGGTACCATCTTCTGTAGAAACATAATCAGCATTCAAAAGACGGAAAGCACCTTTTTCGCATTTCTGAGATGATTGTTCAGAACAGGCTGCAGGATCTTTTAAAGAAGCAAAATATGGGAAAAGAGGTTCGTATTCACAGTCAATAAAATCTTTTCCTGTCTTTTTATAAATTACTTCGTAGTCTTCTTCATTTTTGTAATAGGCATGAAGGCGGCTTTCTGCAAGAACATAAAAATCACCTGACTCTTTGTCGCGGATTTTTACATATTCAATATCAGGACCCATACAAAGTCCGAGGTTTGAAGGAAGAGTCCACGGAGTTGTTGTCCATGCAAGGAAATATGAAGAACCGTTGGCAAGGCTTTCGTCATTTAAAGCCGGAGCAGCCTTTGTTATTTTAAAGCGGATGGTAATTGCAGGATCCTGTTTTTCTTTATAGCCCTGTGCAAGTTCGTGAGTAGAAAGAACCGTTGAACAGCGCGGACAGTACGGAAGGATGTATTTTCCTTCGTAAATAAGACCTTTGTCCCACAGAGTTTTTGCAACCCACCAGATTGATTCCATGTAATCCGGATCCATGGTTTTGTAGTCATTGTCAAAATCAACCCAGCGTCCCATGCGGGTAATTGTCTTACGCCATTCAGACGTATATTTTAAAACTGAATCGCGGCATTTGTCGTTAAAAGCTGCAACTCCATATTCTTCAATTTCGTGCTTTGAGTTTATGCCGAGGTCTTTTTCAATAAGGTTTTCAACAGGAAGTCCGTGACAGTCCCAGCCGAAGCGGCGTACAACGTGCTTTCCTTTCATGGTCTGATAGCGCGGAATAATATCTTTTATTGTAGAAGGAATAAAATGTCCGAAGTGCGGAAGACCGGTTGCAAAAGGCGGACCGTCATAAAAAATAAAATCTTCAGCCCCTTCCCTCTGGCTTACTGATTTTTTAAATGTTCCGTTTTTTTCCCATAAAGAAAGAACTTCTTCCTCAAGTTTTGGAAAATCTGCTTTTGAATCAACTGCTTTGTACATAAAAACCCTGCTTTTATATTGAAATCAAGTAAATTTGAGCAATTTTATCACTTATGCAAAATAAAATCTACAACCGCGCAAATCAGCCCTAATCATGAAAGCGCGGGTCCGCAAAAACCGCACCTATTCTGAAGCCGCCCTAATCCTAAAACCGCCACCCGGCAAAATCGGCACAAATACATATTTTTTTTTAGTTAAAACTCATTTTTTCCTTGCATTTTAAAAATGATATTATTAGTTTCTTAGTGCATGTTAAAAATAAAAAAACTTATCATTTTGTCCGCCTTTTCGGCCTGTGTTTCTGGTCATGCGCAGAATATCAAAAGCATGGAATTCAAGAATCAGGAAAAAACTGACATACTGATGGTTTTTGCAGGGGAACTTAACAAATCCATTATTCCTGATGAAACGGTTACGGGAAAAACAAGTTTTCATTTTGAAAATCTTGACGTCCAGTCTGCGTTCAATCTTTTTCTGTCAGAAGAAAAACTCTGGCAGGAAGAAAAAGACGGAACTGTAAAAGTAAGTGCAGTTTACAGTTATTATAATCATGAAAAACAGGTTCTAACAGTTTTTGCAAAAAACGTTACGCTGAAAAACATTATAGAAATCATTTCAGAAAAAACCGGAAAAACAATTCTCCATGATGAACTTCCAGATGAAAAAATCAGCATAACGGTAAATGAAAAAGAAATTGATTCTATTCTTGAAATGTGTCTGCATAAATTTTCTGAATACGAAACTGAAAAAAACGACGGCTGGTTTTACATAAAAAAGAATTCTGAACAAACAAAATCAGGAACAAAAAAAATCACACAAAACAACGGGCTTTTTTCATGCAGCATAGAACATGAAAGTCTCAAAGGTGTCATAAAAAAAGTTTTTGAACTTGGACAAAAGCAGTATTCGTTTCTTTCTGGAACTGAATCAAAAATTTCAAACCTTCATATTGAAGAAAAAGAGTTTAATGATTTTCTTACCATAATTCTTGAAAATGCTTCGTGCGAATGGACAGAAGAAAACGGTGTCTACTTTATTTTTGAATCAGGAAGAAAACCGTCTGCTTCTAACCACAGGACAACAAAAATAATTCCTTTAAAAAACATAAGCGTTTCTGATTTTATGACACTTATTCCGCAGGAAGCTTCTCAGGGCCAGAATTATAAGGCAGACAAAAATTCCAATTCAGTAATCCTTAATGCAACAGAAAACGAATATGAAAAGTTTATCCGCCTTGTTTCATCTCTTGATGTTCCCGTAAAACTTGAACAGGTAAAATTCAATTTAAAGAATATTCAGGCAGAAGATGCAGTTCCGCTTATTCCTGAACAGTTTATCATAAAAGAGCCACTTCTGCTTAAAGAGCAGAACGCACTTATTCTTTATTCGCTTCCTGAGCAAAAAGAAAGTCTTTCTGAATTTATACAGCAGATTGATGCTCCGTCCTACAGTGAAGAAATAAACTTAAAGTACATAAAAACTTCTGATCTGTTTCAGAAACTTCCTCCGTCAGTAAAACCTGAATGGCTTAAGGAATCTTCTTACCCTAACCTCATTTTTTATACAGGTCCTCAAAATAAAAAGGAAGCTTTTCTTAAGGAACTGTCGCTTATAGACAGACCTCAGCCTCAGATAAAATATCAGCTTCTTGTTGTGCAGTATACGGACGGGAAAGGACAGTCAAATAAAAATTCTTTCAGTGCAAAAAAAATTGAAGGAGACAAAAACTTTTCTTTTAACGGAGAGCTTTCAAATATAACAAGCCTTGCTTTTAACGTAATAGATTCCATGGGATGGCAGTTTGCAGCTTCACTTAATGAACAGATTTCACGGAACAAAGCACGCATTTTTACAGATACAACTCTTACTTCGATTTCCGGTAAAGAAGTAAAGTTTCAGAATACAGACACTTACCGCTATCTTGAATACGAATATGATACGGCAAACTCTATTACAACAGCAAGCGGAATCACACAGCAGATTACATCAGGTTTAATCGTAAGCTTAAACGGATGGATTTCCGGGAACAGCATGATAACAATGGATGTAAGTGCAACAGTTTCAAAGCAGAATTCAGAAAGCACATCTTCATCACTGCCTTCAACATCTGAACGCGTCATAAATACACAGGTAAGGACGCAGAGCGGAAAAAGCATAGTTATAAGCGGCCTTATAAAAGAAGATGAAACAGAAAGTGAAAGCCGTGTTCCTTTTTTAAGCCGTATTCCGCTTTTAGGAAGACTGTTCGTTCATAAAACGGTTTCTAAAGAAAAAACTGAAATTGAACTCTACATAATTCCGCATCTTATTCTTGATGAAACAAAACAAGTTCCTTCACCTGATGATTTATACAGAACTTTCATGGGGTAAAAATGGATGAACCAAAACAGTACACGGACGAATTTATAAGAACAAACAGGGCATTTGTCTTAAATGAAACTGACTCAACTATAACGCTTGCAGTAAGTTCTGGAACAGAAAAATCTGTAATGGAAAATCTTTCCCTGTTTCACGAAAAAAAAGTCATTTTTAAGTTTTTTTCTGATGATGACTTTGATTCAGCCGTATCAAAAAAACTTTCTTCAAAACCGGATAATTCAGAAAAAAAAGAAAACGGTATTTCCTATGCTTCAAGTGAAAGTGAAACGGTCAATCTTGTAAATACAATTTTAATTGACGGAATAAAAATGAAGGCTTCTGACATTCACATTGAAAGTGAAAAAGATTCTGCAAGAAT
>JAEEGL010789741.1_pt1 | contig 14981 bp, 1 predicted proteins | sample 9134231 | NCBI WGS metagenome assembly JAEEGL01 (sample SAMN16246548, study PRJNA631951) | gut metagenome | biome: gut microbiome; feature: rumen; material: fiber-attached | host: Bos | place: Iran: Karaj | collected 2018-10
ACACTTATCAGTTGAAGGTTATGCATTAAGTCCAACATTCAATACTAATAGAACTACTTATTCAGTTGATATTGATTCAAGTGTAGAAAAGCTTGATATCACAGCAATACCAACAGATCCTGGAGCGACTGTTGAAATCATAGGAAATGGTAAGTTCCAAGAAGGAGATAATACAATAACTATTAAAGTTACAGCAGCAGATGGAAAAACAATTAAGAACTATTACATAATAGCTAAATGTACATTATCAGATAATAATTACTTAAAGAGTATAAGCATTAAAGATCAAACATTAACACCTACATTTGTTAAGACAAGTACTGGTGTATATATTACTAATGTTGATGAAGATGTCATAAGCGTATATCTAACATGTGAGAAAGAAGATCCATCGGCTAGTGTAAGTATTATGTATAGTACTGGTACATATAATAAAACTAGTGCATCGTTAAAACTTAACCCTGGTAATAATTATGTTTATATAAAAGTTACTAGTGCAGCTGGTAATGTTAGAACTTATACAGTTAATGTATTTAAATCTTATTCAACTGATAATAAGTTAAAATCACTTGTTATTAGTGATGGTGAGTTAGTTCCAGACTTTGATCCAAATGAAACTAATTATACAGTTACTTTAGAAGATGATTTAGCATTCTTAGATAAGATTACAGTTATAGGAACTAAGAATCACTCTAAAGCTAAAATCCAAGGTAACGGAGAATATGAAATAAATGTTGGTGATAACGAAATAGTTATTTCAGTTACCGCAGAATCTGGAGATGTAAGAGAGTATAAGATTAAAGTTAAAAAGGTTGCTGATGCTTCTAACAAACTTGCATCACTAGAAGTATATGAAGGTGAGTTAGATCCTAAGTTTAATAGCGAAGGATTACAATACTATGTAACTGTTCCTTATGAAGTTAAATCATTAGATTTAATATTAAATAAAAATGTAATACCAGAAGATGAAAATGCTAGTGTAGTAATTGAAGGTAATAGTAACTTTAATGTAGGCATGAATGTTGTAACTATTAAAGTTACTTCTACTAAGAATATTACTAGAACATATGAAATATATGTTACTAGATCAGTTCTTGCATCTAACTATTTAAGTGATCTTTATATCGAAGGATATGATTTTGATCCTGAGTTTAAAAAGGATACTTTATATTATGAAGTAATAGTTCCTTCAAGTGTAGAAGTAGTAACACTTAAAGCAGTACTTGAAGATGATAAAGAATCTATTACTATTGATGATGTACCTGATATTACACAAAAGAATATTAATTTAATTTTTGGTAATAATAAAGTATATGTAAAAGTTAAATCTGAAACTGGTAGTGAAAGAGTATATACTGTTAATGTTATTAGATCTCAAAGTAATGATTATTACTTATTAACATTAAGTAGTGATATTGGTATATGGAATAAATCATTTGATACTAATATCAATGACTATGTTATTGATGTTGATTATGAAAATGTTAATATTGAATTTAGTGGTACTTATTCAAGTACAGCATCATGTGATGGTTTAGGTAAACTAAACTTACATGTTGGAGAAAATATTCATACTATCATAGTTACATCAGCATCTGGTCAAATCAATACTTATACATTTACTGTTAATAGACCAAGTTCAGTTAATACTGAAGTTGAATTTATTACAAGTAATCATGGTGATTTAACTCTAATTAATGGGGTATATAAATTAGAAGTTGATGATAGTGATTCTAATATTATATTTGATGTTAAATTAGTAGATCCTAATGCTCATGTAGAAATGGAAGATAGTTATAATCTTAACTATGGTAAGAATGAAATAACTATTACTGTAGTAGCAGAAGATGGAGTAACTAAACAAAACTATTCAATTGAAATAACAAGAAGAAAAGACTTAGCTTCAATTATTATTGAAGAAGAAGTTATAACTCTTGATATTGGAGAAGAAATAGATATTGAATATACTTTAAATCCAGAAGATACTGATGATAAAGATGTATCTTGGAGTGTTAATGATGAAGATATTGTATCTATTAATAATAATCATGTTAAAGCTTTAAAGAATGGTACAACTTATGTTTATGTAAGAAGTACTATAAATACTATGATATATGATAGAGTAAAGATTGTCGTAGCTTCTAAATTGATTACATCATCTGTTTATGATGTATGGCATTTAGGTGATTCTGATAATGGACTTGCATCAGTAGACTTCAATTATGTAATTGGTATAAATGATAAGACTCCAATAGATGATGTATTTAATAGTTTAGATAACGATATTAATACATTAAAGATATATTCAAATGAAACTGAAATAGTTAATTTAAATACTTTTGCTGGTACTGGTATGGTAATTAAGTTAGTTATTAATGATGTAGTTTATGATCAAGTAGTTGTAGTTGTTAGAGGAGATAATGGAACAGTTGAAAGACCAGGAAATGGTATTATTACATCAACAGATTATGCAACACTTTCATCAATTCTTGCAGGTCTTACATTAAAGACACCAATGACTAGCTTACTATATGATTTGAATAAGAATAAGATTCTTACAGTTACAGACCTTTCTCCATTGAGTTTATTTATTGCAGGTAAAGCTACATTTACTAATCTTAATGGATTATAGAAGAGAACTCGTTCTCTTCTTTTTTTTTATTTTATGCTATTTTTACCTTTGTTTTGAAAATTTGATTTTTTTATCAAAAAGTGGTATTATATGCAGCAATTCAGGGGGATAAGTAGATAAAATGGGGAAGAAAAAGAGTAAGACTCAAAGATTAAAAAAGAATAAAAAGAAAAAGGCAAAAAGAATAAACGTACAACAAGTTAATCCATTGATACTTGTCGAAAAAGGGGGAAAAATTATGTTTAAAACATTAGAGGAAAAGGTAAAAAATTATTTTTACCATCATTATGGTAAATATGCTGTAGAATACCAAATCGAAGGAGATAAAATTAAAGTTATTTCTAACATTGGTTTATATAGATATGTACCAAATACTAAATCTAATATTAAAAAATTAGATGAAGCTATTTTAAAGAATAAAATAACAATCGCAGAAAAAATTGATAATTATGAAAAAACTAATGAATCTAGAGCAAAAATGTTATTATTTAATATTTCAATGATTTTATTTAGTGGATTATCAATAGTATTTGCTTTCTTCTCAGGAAGTTATTTATTATTCTTACTTTCATTAATTTCATTTTCTATTTGTACATTTGCTGCTTCTACTAGTGGTTTAACATATTTTATTTTAGTAAGTGAAATTAGAAACTTAAAAAGAGCAACAGGTTATAAACAAGATTTAGAAATTGAAATGCCAAAATTAAATACTAAAAAAATTAGTAAGAAATTTAAATTATTAAAAGGACAAAATTAGTCCTTTTTTTATTTGTATATATCTCATTATTTGGTATAATTTTATATAGAATAGTGAGTTAGGTTTTTATGAAGAAAGTATATAAATATATAGTTATTTTTTCTTTTATATTTATGTTGATTTTTGGATTAACTTTCTTTACAATGAATAAAACTTTTTTTAATAATATTAATAATAAAATATTATATGAAGGTAATGATTCTAGTTTAAAATCTTTAGTATTTAAACACTATGAAGATGACTTTAATTTTGAAAGTAATATTTATGATTATACTTTAAAAATATTTGAAAAAGATTATTGGTTAGATGTTGTAGCAACTCCTAATGATGAGAATGCTAAAGTTGAAATTAAAGGTGCTGATGCATTACTTAAAAATGTTAATACTATAACTATAAAAGTAACTAATGGTTCTAGCACTACAACTTATACAGTTATAGTAGAAAAGAGTAAAGAACCTGTAGTTAATACTTATGCTTCTGCAACTAAATATAGTTTTACTACAGTTAACTCAGGTTATTATAAATTTGAAGCTTGGGGAGCTCAAGGAAGTAATAGACAAGATAATATTTGTGTTGGTGCTAAAGGTGGTTATACCAGTGGTCTTATTGATTTAAATATTGGTGCTTCATTCTACATTCATGTTGGTGGATGGAATGGTACTGGTAATATTACTAATTCACAAATGTATAATGGTGGTGGAGGCGGTAGCTGGTATACTAACTCTGACTATAATACTAATGGTGGAGGAGCTACTGACTTTAGATTACATAGTGGTAATTGGAATGACACAACTGGATATAGATCTAGAATCATGGTTGCCGGAGGAGGCGGCGGTTGCTGGATCAGTGCTAACAATGTAGATGGTGTTGGTGGTGGCTTAACTGGTGGAGCAGGAAGTTATAGCCAATGGGGCTCTAACGGCCCAGGACTTGCATATGGTGGTACTCAAACTTCAGGTGGTAGAGCTGGCGGAGATACTACTCAAAGTTACGCTGGCCAATTTGGTTATGCTACTGCTGTTTCTAACGATAGAAGATGGATTTATTACTCTGGTGGTGGCGGTGGCTACTACGGTGGAGGAGCAGGTGGAGCTTATTCTGGAGTTGTTAGTTTTGGTGGTGGTGGTTCATCATTCATCTCTGGATATAAAGGTGCAGTTGCAGTTGTCTCTGCTTCTGCTAATACTCCAAGAAATGGAGCTAATGGAACTCAATGTACTCAAGCATCAGCTGCTAATGATATAGTATGTTCATATCACTATAGTGGTAATATATTCTTTAATGCTACTATGAGTGCTGGTAATCAAACAATGCCTAACCATGCTGGTAATGGAACAATGACTGGTAATACTGGTTTAGGATATGCAAAAATTACTAGAGGTAATCTTATTTCTAATAATTATTTTCTTTCTAATATAGATGTTGATTATAGTACTCCAGAATATAAATTTGAATCTACACTTGATACTTATCAAGTTAATGTTGGAAGATTTGTTACTCAAACTACTATTAATCCTGTAGCAATAGATCCTAATGCTGAATTAAGTTATGATAGTGGTCTAGTAACATTAAAAATGGGTTATAACTATTTCACTATTACAGTTACTGCTGAGGATGGTTCTTCTAAAGCATATAATTTAATTATTTTAAGAGAAGGTCTAAAAGGTAAACATTCTTCTGAAATTGAAAGTATTACTAGTGTTAAAAATAATGAAACAGTTTATATTAAAGAAAATGTTTATTCTTATAATATGAGTGTATATAGTTATCAAACTCAATTAGATTTACATATTGTTCCTTATGATCAAGATGCTACATATGAAGTTTCAGGTAATGACTTCCTTGGACAAGATTCAATTATTAAAATAATTGTTCATGCTCCGGAAGTAAATGATTCTATTTACTTAATATCTATTGATTATATTGAATTCAATGCTGTTGATACTGGTATTTCTTATACTGGTGAATACTATGAATATGTAACACCAGCACCTGGTGAATATATTATTGAATTATGGGGTGCACGTGGTGGTGGATCTAATTATGCTAATGGTGGTTATACTAAAGGTTCTATTACATTAAATAAGGGTGAATCACTATACTTCTATATTGGAGGTATTGGTGGAGGTAATAGTTCTCAAACCAATGTTGGTGGATGGAATGGTGGAGGCTATTCCGGAAGTAATAGATATAATAATTCATTTGGTGGTGGAGGAGCTAGTGATGTAAGACTAGTAAAAGCTTCTGCTACTAAGAGTGTATGGAATGAAATAAAATCATTAAGATCTAGAATAATGGTTGCTGGTGGTGGTGGAACTTCATGGTGTTGTGAAGGTTTCACTAAGAATCCTTCACCTGGTGGTGGATTAAAAGCTGGTAATGCTAGTAGTTCTTATGATAACCTTGTTGTTCTTGGTGGTACTCAATTAAATGGTGGTGGACACCAAAGAGGAACAAGTATTACATATAATGGTTGTAAAAATGGAAGTTTTGGTTATGCACCTCAAACTAACTGTGATGGTTGGGGAGGTGGAGGTGGCGGAGGCTACTATGGTGGAGGTACTGGTAATGGTAACTCTGGTTCTGGTGGTTCTTCTTATATTTCTGGATTAACTGGTGCAATTGCAGTTGAATCAGAAGATAGTACATCTCCAAGATTAAGTTCTACTGGTGAAACATGTACTGAAGCTATTGCTAATAATGATTCTAAATGTTCAGAACATTATTCAGGTTATGTTTTCCATGATGCACAAACTATAGCTGGTAATGCATCAATGCCTAACTTTGCTGGTACTGCTAATATGACTGGTAATAATAGTAATGGTTATGCAAGAATAAGAAGTAACTTCTTATCTGATAATAACTATTTAAGAAATATAACTACTGAAACTGGAGAATGGGATAAAGAGTATTCTCCAGAAGTTAGAGATTATACAATTACTATAGATTCATTTGAACATTCACTTACATTTATAACTACTAAATTTAATAGTTATGAAATTGTTGAAGGTGATGGTGTAGTGACAGTAGATGTAGGAACTACACTTCATGATATTGTAGTAACTGCTCAAGATGGTGGTGTTAGAACATATACATTTACTATTATTAGACCTGCTATTAAACCTTCTTCACTTTTATATAAAATAGATATTGATGGAGAGATAATACATCCACTTGATGATGAATTTGAATTTGATGTTTCTGTTAATGAAAATAAATTCTCATTCCCAGTTGAAGGCTTCCCATTTGATGATGAAGCTGAAGTAACTTATACAGGTTTTGGTTATGTTAAACAAAATAAAACTTGTTACATAATAGTTAAAAGAACTGGTGCAAATCCTGAACAAACTATTTATACTTTAAATTTAATTAAGAGTGATATTGTATCTGAAGCAGAATTTGCTTATACAGGTACTATCCAAAGTTATAAAGCGCCTGCAGATGGATATTATCAACTTGAAGCTTGGGGTGCAGGTGGAGGAGGTACTGTTCAAGCAGATGCTAACTCGGGAAGTAGAGCTGGAGCTGGAGGTTATTCAACAGGTTTAGTTCACTTAGAAAAAGATGAAGTTTTATATGTAGTTGTAGGTGGTGCTGGAGTTTATTCTTCAGGTAAGAATCCATATGGAGGTCCTATGGGAGGCTACAATGGTGGTGGTTATGGCGGTAATGCATCATCTGGTTCAGGTGGTGGAGCAACACACATTGCTAAATCTACAGGATTATTAAAAGATTTAACTAGTAATAGAGAAGAAATATTAATCGTTGCTGGTGGAGGTGGAGGCTCTGATAATGCTGGTTCTTCACGTGGCGGTGGTGATGATGGTTCTGGTGGATCTGGAGGTGGATACATCGGAGGTAATGCTTATATTAATGGTGGTGAATCTGGAAGTACTGGAGGAACTCAATCTAGTGGTGCAGCATTTGGACAAGGTGGTAATGTAACTACTAATACTGATACTGGTGGAGCCGGTGGAGGTTACTATGGTGGTAGAGTTACTAATCACTATAATGGTGGAGCTGGTGGAGGTTCAGGTTATATAACTCCTTTAGTTTCAATTGGTGATTATACTAAACATATGACTTGTTATAATTGTCCTACGAATTCTGATGCTGATCTTTTAACTAAAAGAACTTCTAAAGTAAGTACTTCTCCAATTAGAGATTATGCTAAAGCAGGTAATGGTTATGCTAAGATAACTTATATTTCCTTTAGTAGTGATAATTATTTAAAAAATTTAAAAATAACTAATATAACTGATATTAATACTCCTGAGATAGTATTAAATGAAAGTGCTACTGATGATACTCCAGTTAGAGAAAATATTAATATAACTGTTCCTAGTGATTTAACTAATATAAGAATTGAATCTAAAGCTAATGATTCTAGAGCTACAGTTGAAGGTAATGGTACTTTCTTAGTTGAAGCTGGAACTAATGATTATACAATTGTAGTTACTGCAGAAAATAGGGAAACAAGAGAATACAATATTCATATTACTAGAGATAAAGATACTAATATTTATCCTACTAATATTGAGATAAATGGTTTAGTTCAATCATTATGTAAAACTAACGAAAGCTATTGTAAGTTATATAATAGTGATGATGAAGATAATAGAGAAGTCATTACATTTAATAAAAATACAAATGAGTATTATATGACTGTACCATCTAGAATTAAACAAGTTAAATTTAATGTAATCAAAGGGCATTACTTTCAAGAAGTAACTGGTGATGGTATTCAAGATTTAACTAAGAGTCAAACTTCTGATATAACTATAGATGTATTAAGTGAAAAATGTTCTTTAGAAGAATCTAATGAAGAAGGATGTGCAAGTAGTTATACTTACCATATAACTAGAGATACTTCTTCAGATACTGATTTTGCTAGAATGTATATTAATAATCCTAATGTGGATGATCCTAATGAAGTAGATGATTATCAAGTTAATATTGATTTTAATTCTACTAATCCAGATGTTTATGATTATTATTTCTCTATACCTAATAAATGGACTTATTTAAAATATTTAACAGTAGAGAAAGATGCTCTTGAACAAGTAGTTACAATTGACTATAATGAACCTGAATTTGAAGTAGGTAAAACTCATTTAGTTACAGTTAAAATACTTGCTCCTAATAAAGTAGATGAAGCTACTTATAGATTACATGTATATAGAGAATTAAATTCTAATGTTTATCTTAATTCTTTAGTAGTTAAAGATGATGATAATAACACATATGATTTAAATGTAGACTTTAAGAAAAACATATTTGATTATGAAGTAACTATTCCATATTCAGTTAATAAAGTTAATTTAACTTATGAACCTGAAGAGAATACTACAGGTACTATACTTGCTAGCACTAATGGAACTATTAGTGGTAAATCAATAAGTAATATACCTACAGGTAAGACTACTATTACAATTACTACTACTAGTGAAATAGGTTCCACTGGACTATATACTATTACTTTAACAAGAATATATAATAATGATTCTACTTTAAGTAATTTATTAGTTAAAACTAATGATCATGAATGGAATTTAGTTCCTACATTTGATTCAAATGTTTATAACTATACTGTTAATGTAGATGAAGGAGTAACTGAAGTAACTATCTTACCTACAGTTACTGATACATTAGCTGCTACTTATAGATTACTTGATAATAATAGAATAGTAGTAGGTAATAATATTAAAAGAGTATTAGTAACAGCAGAAGATAAAACATATTCTATTTATACTATTAATGTAGTAAGGCCTGCTTCTACTGATAATTCTTTCAAGACTTTAACAGTTATAGGTAGTGATTCTATAACTTATGGTGTTGATTTAATAGATAATACTTATACTTATGATATTAATGTTCCTAATGAAGTTACATTTGTTAATATTAATGGAGTTAAGAATTCTTATTTAGCTTCTTCTAATGGTAATGGTAAATATTATTTAAGAACTGGTAATAATAGTATTACATTAACAGTTCAAGCTGAAAGTGGGGCTATTCAAAATTATATTTTAAATATCTTTAGAGCTTATTCTAGTGATGCTTATATTTCTAGTATTAGTGTTACAGGTGGATCAAATGCAGTAAGTGATATAACAGAACTTAATTATACAATTAATGTTCCTTATACTACTGTTAAAACTAATTTACTATTCTCTCCACATGTAACAACTACTAGTATTACTGCTAAAGACTTAAGTGATAATAATTTAAATGCTAAGAGATACAATAATAGTTATACTTTACCAATCTCCTTAGTTACTGGTGCTAATAAGTTTAAACTTGTAACTCTTGCTGAAGATAATACAACAACACTTACTTATAATGTAAATGTCGTTAAAGCACCAAGTGATGATGCTACTTTAAAAACAATTAGATTAAAAGAAACTAGATTAAGAAGTACTTCAATAGATAATGTTTATACTGCTAAACTTCCATATAATGTAGATCCTGCTCATTTAATTTTAGAAGTTAATGATTCAAACTCTCATTATACAGTTACTGTTCCAGATGGATTAACTTATGATGAAGAAACTAATGCAATTGGTGGACTACTTAATGAATCTGATGAGAATAAAACATATAACATTTTAGTTACAGTTCAAGCTGAAGATAATACAATTGAAATTTATACAATTGAGTTAACTATGCAAGCATTTGGAAATGCTTCTAACTACTTAACTAATTTAACAGTTGATAAAGGAAATTTAACCCCTGCATTTGATATGGATGAGATGTATTATGAAGTAGCTGTACCTAACTCTGTTACTCAAATAGTGGTTAATGGAACCCTTGAAGATAGTGAAGCATCTGCATCAGGTCTTGGTACTTATAATTTAAGTGTTGGTGAAAATGAAATAAATGTTATTGTAACTGCCACTGATGGTTTAGAAAGAGTTTATCAAATAATTGTTAAGAGAGATCCAAGTAGTGATGCAACACTTAAAGCATTAAGTATTAATGGTGGTTCATTAAGTCCTGGATTTATTTCTAGTACTTTTGAATATAATACAAGTGTTGATAATACTTATATTGATTTTTCAAGAATAGCAACTACAAGTGATGCTGCAACATATGAAGTTATTAATAATGAACCTGGTACTTTAATTTCAACTGGTGATACTGCTTTAGTTACTATTAAAGTAACAGCAGAAGATAAAATACATACTAATGAATATAAAATAACAGTTACTAAATTACCTAGTGGTAATAATAACTTAGCTTCATTAAGTGTTGTAGGTTATTCATTAAGTCCAACATTTAATAAGAATACTTCTAGTTATAGTGTTAATGTTGAAAATGAAGTAACTAATGTATTAATTGAAGCTACTTCAGAAGATAGTGGAGCTACAATCGAAGGTATTGGAACTAAGACACTTTCTACTGGTAATAATTCATTTAAAGTAGATGTTAAGAGTGAATCTGGCGTAACTAAATCTTATTTAGTTAATATCTTTAGAGCTTATTCTGATAATGCTAATATCGAATACTTAGATGTTAATAATGGTACTTTACTTGAAACATTTAATAAGAATAATTTAAATTATAATGTTTCTATTGATTATGAAATAAGCAAATTAGATATGAGTATTGTTTTAGAAAGTCCATCTGCTTCTTATAGTGTTAGTGGTAATTCTATTACTGGTAATAGTGGTATTGTTTATATTACTGTTACAGCAGAAGATAAAACTACTCAAAAAACATATACTTTAAATGTTACTAAAGATTTATCTAAGAATGCTCTATTAAAATCTTTAGATGAAGAGAATTATGATTTTACTACTAAGTTTAATTCTCATATATTTAATTATTCTATGACAGTTAACTATGAAACTACTGAATTAGATTTAACTGCTATTCCTGTAGTTACTCTTGCTGATGTAGAAATAATTGATAATACTTTATCAGTAGGTGATAATACTGTAATAGTAAGAGTAACTGCTACTGATAATACAACTCAACAAGATTACACTATTAAAGTTACTCGTAATAAAGAAGTAAATAATTTCTTAGATTATTTATATAACGACTATAATACTGGTGACTTTAATGAAGACTTTAATAAGACTAAACATAAATATACTTTAACAGTAGATAAAGATACTACTTCATTAATTCTTTATGGAGAAGCTCAATCTAAAGATTCTATAGTTACTATTGAAGCTGATGATTATACTAAAGATACTAATATAACTACTAAATCTTATTTAGGTACTTTTGGTATTTCTAAAGGTGAAAATGAGATTAAGATTAATGTAACTAATCAAGGTTATACTAGAACTTATATAGTTACAGTTACTAGAACATTAAGTTCTGAAAAAGAACTATTAAGTTTAATAGTAAAAGCTAATTATGAAAAATTAGATCTTACTCCAGAATTTACTATTGGTACTAAGAGTTATGATTTAAATGTTTCTAAAGATGTTAATGTTCTTGAATTAGTGGGAACATCTAGTCCTTTATCTACGATCATGGGAACTGGTGAAGTATACTTAGAACCTGGATTAAATGTAATTAGTATTATAGTAACTGCTGAAGACGGTACTACTGATACTACAACTATTAATGTTACTAAAGAAGCAAATAATAATGCTTACTTAGTTGATTTAGTTCCTAGTAGTGGTTCTTTAGATCCTGCCTTCGGTTATGAAATTAATAATTATACATTAGAGCTTGATTCAAGTGTATTAACCTTAAGTTTTGAAGCTACTCTTGAAGATGGTAATGGAACTGTTAGTGGTATTGATGTAAGTGAAGTTCCTGTAGGTATTTCTACAAGAACAATAACTGTAACAGCAGAAGATAGAACTACTACAAGACCATATACTATTACCGTTAAAAAGATAATTGGTGAAGATCCTGATTTATTAGATTTAAAAGTTAAAGATTATAACTTTATAGATTCTACTGATGAGACTACTAAAGTAACATTTGATAAAGATAATACTGAATATTATGTTATCGTGGATAATGATAAAAAAGTATTATATGAATCTGATATTATCTTAACTAAGAGTGATAATAAAGCTAAAGTAAGTTATTCTGGTGATGTTAACTTATCTACTAAAGAATATACTGAATATGATTGTATAGTAACAGCAGATGATGGTATTACTAAGAAAACTTATAAGATATATGCTAAGAGAAAACTTGGTAGTAGTTCTAAGATAATTAAAGTAAATCCTAGTATTGGATATTTAGAAACTAGTTTCTATTCAACTACATTTAATTATGTATGGAAAGTACCAGTTGGAAAACAATTATCTTTAGATAAACTTAATATTATTTTAGAAGATGAAAATGCAACTGTTGCATCTTCAATTGAAGATAATAATCTTACAATCGTAGTTACTTCAGAAGATGGTTCTTCAGTATCTACTTACATATTTACTAGAGCTTTTGATTATAATACGAATGTAATTATGAGCGCTTTAAAAGTATTTGATTCACTTAATACTTACCCTTATGAACCTGAATTAAATGAAGAAGTATTTGAGTATACTGCACATGTTTATGAGAATCAAGAAAGTGTAAGTTTACTTATTACTCCTGAAGCTGAAACAGCTACTGTTGAATATAATAACGAAACAGTTTCTACAGTTACTTTAGATTTACCAAATGATAAGAATACATTTGAATTCTATGTAGTAGGTGAAGATGGAGAAACTAAACAACTTTATACTATTCATATTGATAAAGATATTTTAATTGAAAAAACTATATCTTCATTAGAAGTAGTAGATGAAGATGAAGTATGTAGTGGTAAGTTATGTGTTATATCTCCAATATTTAATTCTAATACTGCTACTTATAAGACTTCAGTTCCATTTGAATATGAAGTATTAAATCTTAAAGTAGGTTTAAATGAACAACAATCAGTCAAATATTTTGTATATCAAAATAGTGAAATGGTTGAGGTAATTAACGGAGAATATAATCTAGAATTAGGAGAAAATGTTATCTATATTAGTGTATATGATTTATTAGGTGTACAAACTAAAACATATAGACTTAATATTACTAGAAATAAATCTACTAATACTAAACTTAATTCTCTTGTATTAAAGAATGGTACTACTACTTATGATTTATTAGATAATAAAGATGAACCTTTACCATTTAGTAATAGTATTAATGAATATTATGTAAATGTACCTCATGATGTTGATTCACTTGAAGTAATATATGAAAAGAATGAAGATAATCAAAAGGTTACTCCTAATGGATATAATGATTTCTATTTAGGAGAAGTAAATGATATTTCAGTTAAAGTATTAGCCCCTGATAAGAAGACTACTAGAACTATTATTATTCATGTATATAGAGAATCAGAATATGAAGTATTCTTAAATGATATTATTGTTTCTTCTGGATCAGTTTGGAATTTATCTCCAGATTTTGACAAGAAGAAAACAAGTTATGTTGTTAATGTAAGTAATGCTACTGAATATGTTAAAGTTGAGGGATTCACTGAAAGTGATACACAAGTAAGTGAAGCTGAAACTAGACTTGTTAATACTGGTCTTAATGAATTTGATTTAGTAGCTAGTAAAACTTATGATGGAGAAGTATATACTAAGACTTATACTGTTACAGTAATAAGACCAATAGCAAGTGAAGTATACTTAAGTTCATTATTAACTTCATCTTCGATTGATGGTGATTACTTAAATTATAAAAATGAACTTGGAGATGATATTCCGTTTGATAGAGGTACTACAGATTATTACTTAGAAGTTTCTCCTGGAGTTAAGAATTTAAATATAAATGCTAAACCAGGTAGAGATGAATGGAATGTTAATATTTATGGTAATAATTTTGCTACTGGTAAGAATATAGTTAGTATAATTGTTTATAATGAAGAATATACTTCTTCAAGAACATATCAAATTATTGTTACTGTTAAACCTTCTGAAGATTCTTCTTTAACAGGTATTAAAGTATATAGTGTTAATACTGAAGAAGAGGAAACTGTATATGGAATTTCTCAAGAAGATTTTGAAACTTCAACTGATAATACATTTACAGTTAATGTTCCATACGATATTGATAAAGTTAATATCAAAGGAACACCTACGATTGATAAATCAATTGTTATTGGTGAAGGTGAGTATTATTTAGAATATGGTAATAATGAATTAACTATTTATGTAGAAGCTGAAGATGGAGTACATTTCACAGTTTACACAGTTAATGTTTTTAGAGCTTATGATTTATATTTAAGTGATATTAAAGTTGATAATGAGTCAATTGATGAATTTGATAAAACTGATGATACATATGAATTAACAGTTACAAATGATGTTAAAATGATTACTTTCGAAGGAATACCTGAAGAAGATAATGTAACTGTTACTTATAGTTTAGATACTGGTTCTTCTGAAAGAGCTTCAATTACTGAAGAGGGAATTCTTTATACAGGTGTAGGATTAAATAAAGTTCTTATAACTGTCACAGCACCTGATGGTACATATAAAAACTATCATTTTAATGTTACTCGTGAACAAAGTGATAATAACTATCTTGAATATTTAGAATTTGATGAAGGAATATTCAGAGAACCATTTAATAAAGAAA
>JAEEGL013485967.1_pt1 | contig 14981 bp, 9 predicted proteins | sample 9134231 | NCBI WGS metagenome assembly JAEEGL01 (sample SAMN16246548, study PRJNA631951) | gut metagenome | biome: gut microbiome; feature: rumen; material: fiber-attached | host: Bos | place: Iran: Karaj | collected 2018-10
ACAAAAAATGCTATAAAACCTGTTAATGATGAATTAAAAGAAAGAGAAGCTGCAAAAAATCCAAAAAAATAATAATTAATTACAAATTAATTTAAATAAAAATATTTTTAATGTTATAAATTTTAATATTATTATTTTTCAATATTATTTATTTATTTAAATTTATTATTATTATTGAAATAAAATGTTTATTAGATTTATTTTCTTAAAATAATTAAAATCAATAAAAAATACAAATTAAAATTGCTTTTAAAAATATTAATTTATAAATAAATAATAAATTTATTATTATAAAGATTAAATAAATAAAAGATTATAATTCAAATTTTATTTTATAAAATTTAAAATTTCAATTTAATTTTTTAATTATTAAATATTTAATATTAATTTTATTTTTAATTATAAAAAAATAAAATTATTTTCTTACTAATATTATAAGTAATAAATGAAAAAATTTTTATATCTTTTTTTAATATTTTTATTACAATTTAATTTCTATCTTTTTTCATATAAAGATTCGGATAATTTATCAATTAAATTTGCATTTACAATTTCCAGAACAGGAGCTCATTCTCCAGAAAATGTAAAATATGACCCAAAAACACAATTATACACAGATTTATTAAATGTAAATTGGAATGGTCCTTTAGAATTAACAGAAGTAGGAAAAAGACAAAATTTATTATTAGGATATAGACATCATTTAAGATATATAAAAAATAATTTTTTATTAAATGCAACATATGACCCAAAAGAAATATTAGTATATTCAAGTGACACAAATAGAACTATTCAAAGTTCTTATGCTCAAATGCATGGTTTATATTTAGAAGGTCAAAAATTAAAACCTGAAGTTATTAAAAATGCAGTTCCTCCTTTAAATTCATTTTATTTTTCAAAAGAAAATGAAGAATTAGGTGATTCTGCTTTGCCTAATGATATTGTTTTAGTTCCTGTTCATCTTTTTTATGAAAATGATCATACTTTTTTATTAGAAAAAACTGAAAATTGCCCTAAATTAAAAAATTATTATTATGAAATAATTCCTAATTTAGATTCTACTAAAGAATTTATGAAAAATATTACAACAAAATATAAACTAGTTAATTTAATAAAAAGAATTTCAATAACAGAAGAAGAAATAATGAATAATTATAATTTATTTAATGATATTATTGAAACAATAATATCAAATTATTATCAATCAGATTTTTTAGAAAATTATAAATTTAATGAAGAATATTCAATTTATGAATTATTAGATGATATTAATAATTATTTAAAATCAAAATCTTTTGGTTCAGTAAAAAATAAATATGAAGAAGAAGTAGAAATAGCTAAATATGCAAATTTAGTAACTTTTAATAAATTATTAAATTGGATGAATAAAATAATTGAAAAAGATATTAATAATAACACCAATTTTTCTTATGATCCTAAATTTGTTGCCTATTTTTCACATGATTTTAGTATTTATAGTTTTCATGTATGTTTAAAAAAAATATTTAATATTGATCAAAATATTTATACAAATTTTACTTCATTTATAAATATTGAATTATATAGAAATAATTCTTCTGAAAAAGATTATAATTATACTGAAAATGATTATTTAGTTAAATATATATTTGATGAAAATGAAATATTTAACACTAGTTATAAAAATTTTAAAGATAGTATTGAAAAATATTATGAAAATTTAGATGAATATAATATAAAAATTTTTTGCGAATATGAAACTGATGATGAAAAACTTAAAAAAAAATTTAATTATTACATTTTAATAACCGTTATTTTAACAATAATTTTTATTGGATTATTTATGCAAGCAATTCATTTATATATTAATAAAGGTTTATCATTAGAATAATCTTTAAATTAAATAAACATATAATAATTAATTAATATTTTATATTATTATTTATTAATATTTAAACAATAAACACAAAATATCTTAATATAAAAGCAATCATTGAACATAATATTTGAAATATCAATAAATAATTACAAATATCTTGTTCTCTAGTAGGACCTAAAATTCTCAAAGAAATATTTAATAAATTCCAATGTTCTTTTAATCCTGTCAAAGTTTTAGTTTTTTTATTAAAATTAGGTAACCTATGTCTAGCAATTGGAACAATTCCACATAATTGTGGAAAACTAAATAAAAAATTTAATATTTGTGGTATAAAAAATAATAATATTGTTTTAGAAAAATGACCTATAATTCCTACACAAGCAAATGTCATTCCAGCAAAATAACAAAAAGTGTCTCCAATAAAACATTTAGATGGAAATTTATTATATAAAAACAACGCTAAACTACACATAAAAAAAGGAATCATCATACTTATTGAAAATAAATGAGCATGATAATTTTCTTTTTCATTATTATTTAAAATCTCAATTAAATTATAAAAAATAATACTAAGTGAAATAATTAAACTTTGACCTACTTCAAGTCCATTTATTCCTGCATAAATATTAATTGAATTTGTACAAAAAATAGCTAATAAACACATATAAATTTTAAATATTATTCCCAATTCAAAAGAATTATAACCAATAATATATTTAACAAATTTAGGAAAAACCAAATTTGTTGCTCCTTTATATGCTAAAACTAAAGGAAAACTTGCAAATAAAGGGAGAATTAATTTATATCTCCATCTTAAATCTACAACATCATCTGTGAATCCTAAAAATATCATAAAACATATTGATAATAAACTTGCATTATATTCTAATTGTTGATTTATATCTAATTTCAAAAATAATTGCGAAGATATTGATGCTACTAAAAAAACTGTTGAAGGTACTATTCCTAATGATTCAGGAACTTCTTTTGCGTCAGGATCTTTTAAATTTTTTTTATCTTCTATTTTATTTATATCTATTCCTTTTAAACCTTTTTTTAAATTCATTTCCATAAAATTAGGAATCATTTCTAATGTAACTAAAAATCCAATTATAGAAAAAATTATAGATAAAGAGATTGTGAATAAAAAATTTGGAACTTCGTTAAATTTTGAAAAATTTAAAAATGTAAAAATTGATGGACATGCAATAGAAAAACCTAAAATAATAAAAAGATTTTGATTTCCTTTTTTTAATTTTACTATTTATATAAAATAAATATAAAATATTTTTTACTTTTTTCTTGTGTTTCTATTTCTCCTGACATATTTTAACGAATAAAATTAATAATTAATATTTTTTGATAAAAAATTTATTAATTATAAAATTTGTTAATAAAGTTAATTTTGTTTTATGTGAAATTAAATAAAAATTTTTATAAAATATAAACATAATTATAATTAATATTATTTAATTTATAATAAACTTTTAATTTTATTTTTCATTATATCATTACTTTGATTATTATATATAAATTGAATAATATTGTAATAATTTATATTTTTATTTATTATATTATTAAAAATATATTTAATTTTATTATCAATATCTTCATTAGACATTTTATTTTCTTTATATATATTAATAAAAACATTAAATATCTTTTTTATTGTTTCTTCATTTAAATTATTTTTAATTAAAATTTGAAAATTATTTATTAAAAATTCATGATTTTCTATCATTTCACTTTCATCAAATTTAATTGGAAGATTATTTATCCAAATTTCTAAATATTTATTTTCATAAATATTTTTATAAAATATTCCTTTTCCTAAAGCAGAAATAGCATTATCTAAAGCCAAAATATTTTTTCTATTTTCATCATTTATTTGAATATTATTTTCATATTTTTCAATTGAATTTAAAATTTCATCAAAAATTTTTAAATTAATATTTTTAAAATTAATATTATCTGATTTTTTAAAAAATAAACCTAAAGCATAATAACTTGCTTGTCTAATTTCAGGTTTAAAGTTCTTTATTAATTTTAATAAAATATTTAAAAAATTTTCTATTGTTTCTTTATTAAAATAATTAATTTCAAAATTTTCTAAAAAATCACAAATTAAAATTGAAATTATTTTTAAATTATGAGGATAATTTTTCAGTAAAATAAATTCATTTTCAGAATTTAATAAATTAGGGATTTTATTAAATATTAAATAATTAATAAAATCGTTTAAATAATTATGATTAACATATTTAAAAATATTTTCAAAATTTTCAATTAATAAATCAAGTGAATTTTCCGAATATTCAATTTTTTCATTATATAATTCAATTTCTCTATTTTCAGTAGAAAAAGAATTTGAATTATCATTTTTATTTTCTATAATTTCATCTAATTCATTTTCTTTTATATTTTTTTGTTTTATATTATAAATTCTTTCTTTTTCAAATAAATCAAATAATTTTAATAAATTATCAATTAATTCTATAATTTCATTTTTTTCATAATTTTTTATCATTTTTTCACAAATATTATTTAAATTATCCATAAAATTAATCCAATTTTTTATTTTATTTTCTTTTTCTATAAATTGTAAAATGTTATTAATATATTTTTTTCCTTTATTTTTATCATTAATATTATTTTCATATAAAATTTTTATTATATTTGAAAAAATTGTAGTTATTATTATTTTAACTTTTGAATGATTAAATATATTAATAATTTCAAATAAAACATTTTCAGTATTTTCAATGTAAATATTTGAATAATTTTGTTCTGCATTTTCTATTAAAATATTTAATAACTTTAAATTATTTACAAAATCATTAATAAATTCTCTTTCATAATTTTCTTCTTTTTCTTTTTCTTCTTCATTATTTTCTAATTCATAATTATCTAAATCATTTATTTGATTATATTTATTTTGTTTATTAATTTGAATATTTTTATATTCATTTATAAATATTTTTAATATTTCTAATATTGTTTTAGTTAAATCCAATAATAAATTTTTATATTTATTTATTATGTAAGGAATTAATTTTTCTAAAGAAGAATTAATTTCTTTTTGAAAATAATTTATATTAAATGTATCATTATTATTTTGGATAATATTTATAATACATTTTATTAAATTAGGAATAATAGGAATTAATATATTTTCTTCATTAATTCCTATGATTGTTATTAAATTTATTAGATTAGAATATAAATTTTTTTTTATATTATTTATAAAAGTATCATTGAAAAATTTAATTAATATCTCTAATGAAGTTTTATAATATTGTTTTATATATTCTGTTTCTTCAAAATATTCAATAATTTCTGTTAAATTAATTAAAATTTGTTTCTTTAAGATATCATTTTGATTATCATTACTATTTAAAAAAATTTTAAAAAAATTTTCAAAAATATTATTTAAATAATTTATAAATATTTTCTTATTTTCTTCTTTATTATAATTTAATATAAAATCTGTAATAGTAATAATTATTTGACATTTAATTCGTATTGAATTTTCATTAATTAAATAATTTAATAATATATTTAAAATATGATTATATTTTTCAATAAAATCATTATTAAAATTAATACACAATTCATCTATACAATATAAAACAGCAAATTTTATTTTTAAATTATTATTATTATTATTATAATTTTGTAAATTATTTAATAATAAAGGAATAATATTTTCAATTAAATCCATTTTTTCTAAATAACAAATTAATTGACTTAAAGATAATAATCCTAAATAAATATACAAATTATTTTCAGATTGTAATAAATTATTAATTAATTCAATTAAAATATTTTGTAATTGATTATTAAATTTTTCATTTAATCTTTGAATTAAATTAAATATAAATCTAATATTATCTTCTGAAATAACTGGAACATCTTTATAATTAAAATAATTATTTGAAATATTAGACCAAACATTTATTTCTAAAAAATCATTTTGTGAATATTCTATACTAAATTTAAATAAATAATCAATAAAATTTTTAATTTCTTCATTAAAATTTTTGTCATCGAAAAAATTATCAAATTCATATAAATTAATTAATAATTCAAAAGATAATTTTTTTATTTCTTCATTAAATTCATTTGAAAAATTTTTATATTGTAAAATATTATTATATATTAAATTTTTTATATCATTATAAAATGGATTGATTGTTTCAAAATCTATAAAATCTATTAAATCTATTAAAATTTTAAGAATTTTTTTTAAATTAAATTCATTTTTTTTTAAAAATAAATCTAAAGAAATTTTTAAAATATTAAATATTAATTTATTCTTTTTATTTTCATCTATTTTATTTTCATAAGCAAATAATTCATTAATAAATATTGAAATATTTATTTTTATTTCATAATAATCTATTAAATTAAATATTTTTAAAATAAAATTAAATATTTCATCAAAATTATTTAAAATATTTTCATCTAAAAATCCAATTGAATTTGTTACTAATTTTATTAAAGAATTAATATAAATATAATTATTTTTTAAATTATTATCATTTAAATCTATTTTAAATAAAGATAAACTTAATTCTTTAAATTTTTCCCAATTTTCATTAAAATCTGTTAAAATATGAATTAATTCAATAATAACATTACCTATTTTATTTAATAAATTCTCATTTTTTTCTTTAATATAAATATTTAATAATAAATCTTTAAAATTTTCTTTAAGATTATTTTCAATTAAATTCCATTTATTTTTTGAATCTAATTCTAATATTTTTCTCAATAATACAAGACTAGTTAATTTAGTATTATATTGAAAATTGTTATTTTCTACTATTTTTAAGAAACCAATTATTAAATTTCCAAAATTTTTTTGTCTTAAATCTAATAATATTTTATCACTTTGATTTCGTATATTATTATCAGGAGAAATGTAATTATCTATTATTTTTGATAATAATTGTAAATCATTATCATTAATAATATTTGACATTTAAATAAATTTTAATTATTTTAAAAATCAAATTATAAAATAATTTAAATAATAATAAATTAATAATAAAATAAAAATTATTTAATTCAAATTTAAGATTTAATAAAAAAAATTTTATAAATTTTAAAAATAGAAATGAATAATAATTAATGTAATATTATTAAAAAAATTTATATAAATAAAATGGAATCAAAAAATTTAATTGCAATTTTAGATAATCAATATTATTTAGTATCTAAAATTGGTTGTGGCTCAAATAGTATTATTTATATGGGCTATGACATTAATGATAGTTCAAAGTCATTAATGTCATTTAAAATTATAAGTGATTTAAATTGTAAATATGATAATATTATAAATAATGAATTTAATATTTTATCTAATTTAAATAATGATTATATATTAAAAATTAAATCTAAAAACAAAGGAATTTTTTATGATATAATAAATAATAAACAACAAGAAATTGTTTATTTAATAGAAGAACTTATATCAAATTATGATTTACTTGATTATATATATTTGACTAAAGGATTTGGTGAAGAATTTGGAAAATTAATTTTTTACCAAATTTTATGTGCCGTCGAATATATACATAATAATAACATATACCATAGAGATATTAAAGTAGATAATATTATGATAACAAACGATTATAAAATTAAATTAGTAGATTTTGGATTTTCTACTAATTGTTCAGGATATGTGACAGATTTTATTGGAACTCCAAATTATGCTGCACCTGAATTACATTTAAAACTCCCTTATTTACCTAAATATAATGATATATTTTCTTTAGGTGTTACATTATTTGTTATAGTAAATGGGCAATTGCCTTTTAAATTACCTTTAATAAAAGACAATTTATATAAATATTTTGTATATAATGATTATCTTAGTTTTTGGATGAAAAAAAAACATTTAAATTTATCTATTGAATTTATGGAGTTATTTGATAATTTATGTGCTTTTGATCCCACTCAAAGACCTTCAATTGAAGAAATTAAAAGTTCGAAATGGATGAAAAATATAAATTGGGATCTTTATCCAAGTTTAATTGAAGAATTTAAAAGAAGAAATTTTATTATAAGAAATAATATTAAAAAAAATAATTTATAAAAAATTTTCATTTATAAATATTGTATTATCTTTTCATATTATTTTATGGAGTTAAAATTATATATAAAAAAGGAATATTATATTATTTTATTTAAAAATTATATTATTTCAGTAAATATTTATTCTATAAATTTATATATTTAAAAAATTTTTAAAATAATATTTTTTTATTAATTATTTTATAATTATAATTATATTAAATATTTATATTAATTTTAATATAAATAATTTTGATAGTTTATTATAAAAAAAACAATATTATTTTTTCTTTCCTTTTCCTTTTGTATCTTTTACATTTGGTTTCTTTTTATCATCTTTAATTTCTTCTTTATTTTTTTTATTAAAATCCGGAAAATAATCTAATAATATATTTTTTTCCCAATCAGTAATTGTTTTTCCAACATAATTTATTTGATCTTTAATTTCTTCACTTTTTAATTTATTTTTCCACAATTTTTTTTTATCTAAAACAGGAATATTTAAATTTATAGTTTCATAAAAATTATATCCTTTTTTTGATTGAGTTTTATTATAATTAATTCTATTTGTACTACCCACAATTAAACCTCCTTCATTAAAAAATCTAGGAAAATATTCATTTGTTTTATAAAAATGATCACCAGGAACTTTATAATTAATATAATTTCTTTGTTGCCAAATTGTATAAATTCTATTTTTTTTACCTAATTCATCTTCAATAGTCGTTTCTTTAGTTGTACAGCAATTTCCATCCGGTTTAAAAGTTTTAATTTGAAAAGGTGGTTCAGGAATTTTTTCATATCCAAAACGAGGTTCAAAATGTTTTCTTTCAAAATCATATTTATTTTCACTAAATGTATAATTTATTTTTTTTAAACCATATTTTTTTTCAGGAATAATTAAAGTTTTTGCAATTTCACTTTGAGGTTTTTTTCCATTTCTATATTCATATTCTTTGCTTTTTAATTCAGAAAAATGTCTTCTTCCAAAATTATTTTTATATTCTCTATCATCAAAAACTCTTTCTACTTCAACAGGATGAATTATTCTAACTGAACCACTAAATTTATTTGATTTTATTCCTGGCCATTCTCCATAAGTTCTTGCAGGATGACCATCTATTAAATATTCTCTTTGTGGAATAACTTCGTATTTCATTAATTATTTATAACTTATTAATTTATATTTATATTATTATTTTATTTATTTAAAGTTTATTTTATAATTTGAAATTTTTTAATGGAAAAAGATGGAAATATAAATAATAATATAAATAATAATATTAATAATATAAATAAAATTAATGTACAAAAAGAAGAAACTTTTTTTTATTGTAAAAAATGTAATAGTGAACCAATTTTAGAAAAAATATTATATATAAAAACTCCTTTAATTCAATTTAAATGTTTTTGTATGATGGAAAGTAATATTCTAAGTATTCAAAAATTTTTTTTGCATTTAACTCGAAATACTTTTCAATTAAAATTTAATTTAGATAAATTAAATAAATGTTTTAATCATTTTAATATGGACATTTTAGCTTTTTGTTTAGATTGTAAAAGCAATATTTGTTTATTATGTGAAGATAATCATAAATCGCATAATTATATTTTATTAATTGATTATATTATAAATAATAATAAAATAATTGAAAATAAAGAATATATAGAAAACTTTTATAATGAAATTGAAAAACAAAATTATGAATATTTAAATCAATTTAAAAATAATGAAATTAAATATGAAAAATGTCAAACAATAATTGAAAACAATAGAAAAATTAAAAAAATATTTAATATTCTATTTAATAATATTGAAATTAGATTTACAATGAATTCAATTAAAAGTTTAAATAATTTATTTAAATATAAAAATATTTTTAAAAATATTAGTATATCAGAAAATAAATTTAAAATAATTAATCCAAATTTGAGAATTAATAAACTTAATCCATTTATAAATATTGAAATACATAAATTTTTATCAGTAAATAAAATAATTTCTTTATTAAATGGATTATTATTAGTAGTATATTATAATAATGAAAAGAAATTTAGTAAAATTCAAATATACAATTATTTTAATAAAAAATATTTAGAATCTCATTATTTAAATAAAATTTTAGATATCATTGAAATTCATAATGAATTAATTATTTTAACAACAGATAATTATGAAACTGATATTATTAATGTTAATTATTTTTTAAAAAAATTAGAGAGTATAAAATTAATTGAAAACTTAAAAATTATAAAAATGTGTCAAATTAAAAATAATAATATTATTATGTTAACTGAAGATTTAATAATTATAAATTATAAATTAAATGAAAATTATGATTTTATTGAAATGAATAAATTTGTAGCGTTTCAAAAAAATGAAAATTCATTTGATTATAATGAAATTTATATTATTGATTTGGAAGAAAAAAATTATTTTCTCATAAATTACAATTTTGAAATAAATATTTATAATTATGAATGTAAATTAATAAAAAATATTAAATATAATTGTTTTTCTAATATTTTAGAATATGAAAAAAATAATATAATAATATGTGGGAATAATGAATGTTTATTTTTAAAAATTGAAAATGATGAAAATATTACACAAAATATTATAAAAAATAATTATAATAAAATTATTAAAATTAGAAAATTTTATAATTATTTTATTGCTTTAACTAAGAATAATCAACTATTTCAAATAGATGATGAAGATTTTAATAAACAAATTGATATAAAATTATTTAATGAAAAAATTTATAATATTTTTGTAGATAATCAAAATTTTTTAATAATTTATTTAAATAATAATATAAAAATATATAATAATTAAAATTTGATTTAATTATTATAATTATTGTTATATAATTATAATTAAAATAAAATTATTATAAAACAAAATAATAAAAATAAAATAAAATTTTAATTAATTTTATTATAAATTATATAAATTTTGTATTATTAAATATAAAATTAATTTTTAAATAAATAAAAAAAAATTAATGGGTATTTGCGACTCTGCTAACAATAATTCAAATAATCATAAAACATCTTCACAATCTTCTAAAGATACAAAATATAAATCAAATAGTAATAAAAATATTAATATTATAAATCCAAATTTAATTTCAACGTAAAATAATTTATATAAATTAATCAAAATAATTTAGAGTATATACATTAAGAAAATTCGGTCAAATTGTAAAAACGGAAATTCCTATAAATCAACCATTAAAATTTACATTTCATATAAATAAAGTATGTTGTAGAATGCTTCAAGATAAAAAATATTATTTAATGGTTATAGTATTTGATGGTAAACAAAATATATTACCATTAGTTACTGGTCAAAATCCAAAATTCACATTTGATGAATATTTTCAAAAAGAAATTAAATATGATGAACTTGAAAAAAAATTTCTAGAAATTTATTTATTTTATTTACCAATAACTTTTGATATATATAATAACGGAACTAAAGAAAATATATTAAAAAGTGCAAATTTATATTCTTCATTTAAAGTTGATTTATTAACAATCGCATTAGGACCAGAAAATCATAATATTGTTTTATTAGACCCCAAAAAAAGTTTTATTCATTTAGGAAGAATTTCATATACAATTGAATGTTCACATATTGAAAATATTAATATAAGAATTAAATCATTAAAAGTCGAATTAAATCATCTATTACAAAATGAAATAGCTATTAAATTAAAATTCAAAGAAGGAAAAAATCAAATTGAAACTAATTATACAAAAGGACTTAGACCAACTTTATTAATTGATAAAGAAATAACTAATTATTTTTATAATTTAGATAATAATGTTAACTTAAATAATGATAGAACATTAGAAATGAAAACAAATTCTACAATGTTAAGTTTACAATCAGCTTATTCTTATGTTAATTTTTATACTGTTAGATTAATTGATATAAGACAAGGCAATAATAATCAATATCAAGATACAAATTACGAAAATAATAATGCATTATTTGGGTTTAGAGCAGACTCAAATAAATTTATTAATCTTGTTAGTCATTATAATGCTATTGGTTATTCTATTATTAATTTTTTAACAATTTTAACTGAAAATGATTATGCTTCAAATAAACAATCTTCTCAATTTTTTAGACAGGTCTCAGGTTTTAATAAAAATAATGCATCTTCAGAAGAAAGTAACGTTTTTACTTTTAGAGTTTTTCAAGATTTAAATCAAATATATAAACAACCAATAATATTTGATGGTGCAGAAATAGGTATGTGTGAATTAGGAATTGAAATAATAAATATTCCTTTATTAAGACAAATAATGAGTGGTGTAATGACTGAAAATGGATTCGAAATAAATTCTATTTATTTATATGATAATTTATTAAATAATGGTAGTAATGTTTTACCTACAGATCTAACCACTTTAATTCAACAAAAAAAAGATTTAAATAATGAATTAATAAAAAGACAAACTCAAAATAACATTAATTCATTAATTACCAGACATTTAAAAGATATAAAAGAAACAATTAATAAAAGTATAGAAGAAAATTATTTTTATTATGGATATTCAAATGATGAATCATTATATACTGGACAAAATGTAATGCTTGATTTAGGAATAACTTTAATTGATGTTGTTGATAAATTAAATAATGAACAAAGGTCTTTAATTTTTCAAATTTTAAAAGTCATTAATGAAAGAGGAGAATTAGATTTAAGTACAGTTTCAAATAAATGGTTTGTTGAAAAAGATAAAATATCTTATTTTAAAGAAGATTCAATATTAAAATCAAAAATAATTGAAAATTTTTTAGAATTTAATTATTTATGTTTACAATTTTGTTTTCAAGAAATTTCTCGAACAAAATCAATTGATAATCATATAAAAGTTTTTAGTAAATATTTTCCAAGTTTAGCCTATTTTAGAATACCTGCATTTAGAAATGTATTTTTAGAAAGTATTAGTGAAGGAGTAACTGAAAATTATTTAGATGATATTCAAGAAAATAAATTTGTTAAAAAACAATCAGCTGCAGATTATATGGAAATTGACCCAATAAATAATTTAATTTTATGGGAATTATTATTTTATAATAAATTAAAATCAGCATTAGCTCAACATAATAATAATAATGATAATGATATTGAAGATAAATTAGATAAAATAGAAAAATTATTAAAAGAACCTTATGTTAAAGAAATTTTAAGCCAAAGAAATGTTATATTTTTTTCATTAGTTACTAATTTAATGAATTATATATATAATAGGTCTGAATTAACAAATGAAGTAAATTGGGTTAATTTACCAGGTTTTGATAATATTATAAATGCAATATTACATGAAATAAATGTAAGAAATGTTAGATCTTTTCCTCAAGTTTTTATGAATATTTTTCCTTTATTTATTAATAATATAAATATAGTAAATTTATTTATAAAAAAAATTACATATAAAACTAATGTTTATGATGTTAGTGGAATATTTAATTTAGTAAATATAATAAATAGTATATTTAAAGAGTTTTCAAAAAGAAATGAAAATAAAATTTTTGATAAATTTGATTATTCTATTTTAAGTAAAGCTTTAAAAGCAATAATTAAAGTAGACCATTCTTTAACAATTTCTAAATTTTTTTTATTTTATTATAATAACAGTCATTTAATGACAAATGTTCATTTAGGTGAAATTTGTCAAAGTATTTTTATTTCAAAATTTTATAATTATTTTTTTCATTGGAGTTATGAAGTAAGAGATAAATTTTATTATTATATTTTATATATAATGGGATTTAGAATAAAAAATTATAGTCCATATGCTGATTTAGAGGATTTAAAAATACAAAATAATCAATTTATTGATTATAGTGGAGGAAATATGCAAAAAACATTTGGTGATATTTTAGAATCTAAATTGAATTTTATTAATCAAATATCAGATATATTAAAAAAAGAAAATAGTGATGCGTGTTTTAATAATAAAATAAATCCAAATAAATATGGGCAAATTTTAAATAAATTACCTATTGAAGTTCATAAAAATATTATTATAAGTATAAATCATTATGAAAAAATACATAATGAATATTTGGATTGGGAAAAAAAATATATTAATGTTAAACCAAATAAAGTTGTTTATCCAACGTTAATGTTAGTTCCTCCAAAAGATGATGTAATTGAATATAACTAATATTTTATTTTTTTTATTTTATTATTATCTTTATTTTATTAAATGTGTAATTATATTATTATATTTTAAATTAATTATTATTTTTAATAAAAATTAAAAATACTATTTAATATTTATTATTTGAATTTAAAAATGCAAACGAATACAATAAATATAGAAGAAGAAAAAGAAAATAATATAACTGATTCTAACAGAAATATTAATGAAACAAAAAAAAATACAACTTCACATAAAAAATTTGACACTCAACTTTCTTTATACGATGTAAAATTATATTTAATTTTTTTTTATATTAGTTAAGAAGAGTGGATGATGGATTTGAATATGGATTTAAAATTATTACAAAAAAAATATTAAGATATTTCAATAAATATCCAAAACAATTTGAAATTACATTATTTCTTTTTTTTTTCATTATTAGTGTTATTTTATATTATAATAGTATTTTAGGATGCCCATATAAACAAGTAATGTGTTTAAGTTATATAGGGAAAAAATTTTTATTAGAAAGAGCATGGTTATGTTTACATTGTTCATATGTTATAGGATGGATTTTTAATTTGTTTATGTTAAAATATATTCATTATTCATTTATAATATTTTTAATAATATTTTATTTAGTTAATTTTTTTTTATTCACTGGAAGTGATTTGTATAGACATGGAATTTATAATACAATTGTAATGTGTATAGTTGTTCCTCTTTCTTTTTTATTCAATTTAGTTTTAATTACTTTATTTAATTCTTTTAAAAAATTCCAAATTAAAAAAGGTTTATTAATATTATTTTGTTTAATTTTTCCTATAATGTATTTTAATATAAAACCATATTTTGATTGTAATGGTTGGGG
>JAEEGL015286775.1_pt1 | contig 14981 bp, 1 predicted proteins | sample 9134231 | NCBI WGS metagenome assembly JAEEGL01 (sample SAMN16246548, study PRJNA631951) | gut metagenome | biome: gut microbiome; feature: rumen; material: fiber-attached | host: Bos | place: Iran: Karaj | collected 2018-10
AAAAATTAATAATTATATAAATAAAATATATATTTATTTAATTAATTAATATTAATTAATTTTATAAAAACAATTTTTCATATTAACTATTTCTAGATTTTAAATATATTTCGATTTATAACTATTTTTCGATTTTGATATAAAATGAAAAAAAATTGATAATTTAATTAATTGAATGATTAGGGAAAGAGCAAATAAAGAATATTTGTTCCTTTTGGAATTAAAGAAGCCAAAAGTAGAGGATGCAAATGATAAAGTTGATTTCACAAATCCAAAAGATAAAGATAATGCGCCTAAATGCATTCAAACCAAGGAAGAAAATGATAAAATAGTCAAAGTATTCAAATTTGATAGTAAATTAATTAAAGACAACAAAGTTTCCTTCGAATTCTATTTTGATGGAAAAAAATACAAACTTAACCTCGAAAAAATAAAAGATAAAACTTTTATATTTGATACGGTTTTACAAATTTCTAATAAAAAAATAGAACAAAAATTAAGCTATCCTGAAAAAATGAATTATTTCGACGAAGCTTTGAATACCCAGAAAGAATACAAGAAATTGAACCTTTTATATAATGATTCAATAAAAATTTGCGATAAAAAGGAAAGTTTCGACTTTTTAATTAATATTTTTGTTAAAGTCTATAATACAGATTTATGCTCTAAACTTCTTGAAGTGTTCAATAAAAATTTAGAGAAGTTTGCTGATGAAATAAATAAAGAAAAATTGCAGAAATATAAATTTGCTTTCAATCAAATATGCGAAAATATAGATGATACAATCTCGAAATTATCTTTAGATAAAACTGATTTTTACGGGTTAGTTTTATGCTACTTAAATAATTGCAGCACTGAAAAATATAAAGAATTATTTGATTCTCTTGTTAAAAATGATGAAAATATTCTTTTTGAAGTTTTATTGAAATATAAATTATTTTTCAAAAAACAAATAGATATAAATAAAGAACTGGTTAGCCAAATTATCAAATATTCTACAAAAAAAAGCTTTGAAATATTTAAGAAAGATGCATTATTTTATTTAAATGATATTAATACTTTTTTAGAAATAATAGAGAATAACCAAGAAGATATAATAAAAATGAAGGGATTTAAGCCAATTGAAATTCCAGAAATAAAAGATGGTGAAAACATTAATTTTGGAATAATTAATCCAAAAATTGAGTCAATAACGAATTTTTCAAAAAATCAAAAAAAGCTGTTGATATATTTGAAAGGTAAATTTTGGGAAAACTTAGCAAAAAAATGCTCCGGAGTAAGCGAGGATGATATCCAAATATGTTCCTTTATTAGGACATTATTTAATAGATATAATAGTATGATAGCAGGTCTATTTCAAAAAGATGACGCAATAAGAAAGGATATAAATAGTAGTTTTAAGAAAGGAATTTTCACTCATCAGATTGATAAACTAGTAAAAGAATATATCAAATCATCTCCAAAGATTACTAATGTAGAAATAATCGAATTAATAAGAGATTATGATAAATATTATTCTGAAGAAAGATATGCAAATAAAAGAGAGCCAGAAATATTAGAGAAAATTGATTTAGAAGATATAAATGATAATTTCATAGAGAAATTTAAAGCAATGAATTTTGAAAAAATATTTGAAAAAAATTTAAGTAACTTTTTATTGAAATTTACAAACAAAATAAAAAAAATTTCTGATTTTGATAATATATTCAAATTAATAAATATTAATAATCTAGGGGAAAAAAAATCGATTTATCTTAAACAATTAAAGAGTAAATATGATATTGCAATTAAATCTCGAGTGAGTGAATTATCAGAAAATAATGAGAACTTAATCAAAAGTTTGGTAAATTTGACAACTTTTATGTGTTTAAATGAAGGAAAAATTGAATTCTTAGAAAAAACAATAAGTAAATCAAATGTATTAAAGCCAGAAATAAAGCATAAAATTTATATCGAGCTTATCAAATTTTGCAAAGAAAATAAAAGTGACGAAATAAAAAAATTCATAATTCAACATTTTTCAAATATATTAAATTCTGGAGCATTGAGAAAAAATAATTTAAAAGAATTCATAGATTTTATTGCAAATTTAAGTGAAAATGATGCAAATGATTTTATTGAAAATATAGATAATAAATTTTATATTGTAGAAAAAGAATTTTATTCAACAGGTGAAAACTTAAATATTCAATTATTTAATGAATTATTTAATAAACAAAAATTAAATATAAAAGATGATAACAAATATAAAAAAAGTAATATTAAAATATTGACTAAAATAGCAAAAGATAAAGAAAATAAAGAAATAAAATTTGAATATTTAAAAAATTTCTCAAAAGATAATAAAGAAATAATCATGGAAAAATTAAGCACTTTAACTTTAGTGCCAGATATAGATGTGAATGAGGATGAATATTATGAAGATTATTTAAAATATTATAAAGAAATGAATGATACTTTGATAAAATTAACAGAATATAAAAATAGTTTGGAACTTTATCATTCAGTTATTAAAAAAGACGATATTATAAAAATGAGTTTAAATATCGAAACAATACAAAAAGAAACTTATTTAAGCTTTAAAGGAAGAGAAGCAGAAATTCAAGGCTTATTCGATGGTTCTGTTGAAATTGTTAACAAAGTTCAAGGCTTATCAAAAATTTTTCCAATTTTTTATCAAAATGAAATTCAAAATAATAAAAATAAAAAATCAATTGATATTTTTGATAAAGCATATGAGGAGTTCAAAAAATTTAAAAAAAAATTAGTTGATTTAGGCCCAGAATACCTTAAAAAAGATTCAGGATATTCAAAAAGTACTGTTAAAAATAAAATTATTGATTTATCTAAAGTAGATAAAACCATCCAAAAAGAATTGACTTCATTAATGAGTGGCGAAAAGCAAAATGAAGAAGAAATTACAATAATGATGCATGAAAAAGATTTCGAAAAAGACTTGAATGCAATGTTTGAATTTTTTAGCTGTTTTAAAAATAATGAAAATTTAAATAGAGATTTGGATGAATGGAAAGATAAATGCAAAGATATTTCTAATGTAGAAGATTCTACAAAAATGAAAAATGTTTTAATAGAATTAAAAAAAGATGGAATTTATGATTATAATAAAAGGATCGAAAAGGAAAGTGATTGTATCAAACTGTTTAATTTTTTCACAGAAAATAAAGAAGCTCTTGCTTATTTATATCAAACCACTACTGAAGATCTTAAGCCTTTAGAGGAAAGAATAGATCCTAATGGAAAAGATTTTAATTTGAAGGATTTTTCTTGCGCTATGGATTGCGTTCATTTTTTCCAAGAACTTAAAAAAATTGAAGGAGGACTTAAAGAAGTTATTTCTCACATAAAATTAAAATTAAATGAAAAAAATTCAATTACTTTGGAGAAATTTAGGCATTATATTGATATTTTCCGCTCTATTAAGGAACTAAATGAAAATTTCGATTTTTCTGAAAATATTTATAATGATATTGAAGAAGTTTTAAAAGAATCAAAGTTCATTTTTATTAAAAACAAAGATGAATTTAATGTGATAAAAAGAGAAAAAGATATAGTTAAATATGATACTATTAGTTTAGAAAAAATAAGAGAATTGTCAAATAAAATACAGTTAAAACAAGAAGAAAAAAAAGATTTTGTCTCTGATGAAAGTTTAAATAGTTATGTGAAAAAGAGAGAAAAATTAAAATTTTTTAAAGAGTTAGCCATTAATATAGAAGAAATACACGAAGTAATGGATATATTAAGAACAAAAGGAAGCACATTACCTATATCTATTAGCATTGATATATCCTATCCAGAAGTTAAATATTATTTAGGACAAAATGAAAAAAAAACAGATTTCAAAGAAATCCAAAAATTTTTATCTGATGCGAAAGTAAATATAAAAAACAAATTGGATTCAGTTTATAAACATTTGACTACTATTAGATTTTTATATGGAAAACAAATAGATAGTATTTTAAGTCATATTCAATTTAGTACAAAGATAAATTCATTTTTAAGATATATATTAAATTATACAGATTCCAAAGAGGTAAAAGAAGGAAAAAAGGCCTTTCAAAAAAAAACAGAAGATTATATAAATGAAATCAATAATTATAATAGCGATTCTTTTAATATTATTCACGATTATATATTAAATCTATTTTATAAAAATAAATCTTCAATTAAAAATCATTATAAAAGTATTTCAATAAAGGAAGAATATGAATTTGAACTTAAAGGATTATTTAAATATTTTTCTAGAGCTGATTCATTAGAAGAGGATATTTTACAAATATATCTAGATAAAGTCGGAAAAATTCCTATAGCACAAAATATACTAATAAGTAGTAAAGAAACTTCATATGAGGAAATGCAGGCTTTTTTTCATAGGGCAATATTGTGTGAAGAAAATGTTTTATTTATAGTTGAATTAAATGGCTCTTTTTCTCCTTATCAACAAAGAAGTATGAATAGTTTCATTGATAAGATTTTAACTTATCTAAATAATGAATATAATAAAAATAATGAGGATAATATTGTAGATAAAAGTGAAACCCACAAATATATGAAATCATGCTTAGTTTTTGTTTATAATAAAAAAGATGAATCTTTTCTTAATGAATTAAAACAATATAATCCTAAGGAATTGGAAATGCCTGAAATGCCCCAAAATTCATTATTAAATAGTAATTCTAAAAGTTCAAGGTCTTCACTTGCTACTACAATATTCGCTCCTTTAAAAGAGGAACTTTATAAAAAGACTCATATTGTTCAATCAGAAATTTGCGGATTGGGAAAAACAACTCAAATAAAAAATAAAATAAAAGAATCAAGTAAAAAATATGAATATTTTCCTTTAGGTGGAAACATTACTAAAAAAACTATTTTTAAAAAATTAGATGAGATTATGAAAAAAATTAATTCTGAAACAAAAAATAATTATGATGATATAGCAATTCATTTGGATTTACTTGATAGTAAAGAAAATATAATCTCAATTTTAAATGAATTTCTTTTTTCATTTTTAATAACTAAATTTTATTCAAATGATGAAAATGTAATTTATATTCCAACAAATATTGAAATATATATTGAAATTCCAAATAGTTTCAAAGATTTTATAAGTCATTATGGAATATTAAAATCCTTTATAAGAGAAAATGAAATGATAACAATAGATAATCTCCCTGAATTGAATTTGCCAGAAGATAAAATAAATTTATTTAAAAATATGTTAGGCATAAGTGATAATAAGGAAATATACAAATGGCTCAAGAAAAAAATTAAGATTGAGAGATATTCTTATCACCAAATACATATATTTATAAATCTTTTTATTTGCCAATATAATATTTTCAAAGGAGAAAAAATTTTTTTCTTGGGTAAAAATGATGAAGATGTAACTGATAAATGTATTAATTCTTTTGCCGAAGCAACGAAATATTTTACTTATGGAGGCTTTTCTAAATTATTATTAGAAAAAAATGAAAATCAAGAAAAGCAAAAAGATGAGATAGATATATTATCTCAAGAATATGATAATGATTTACAAAATGAAAAATTCAATAAAAAATTAATATTTGTTGTTGAAAATAAAAATGGAAAATTTGGCAATTATAGAGGAATATATTACAAATTAAAACTTTCAGAAGAAGCATTAAAAAAAGGAGAAGCATTGGGAAAATTATCTGATGAAGAAAAAAATGAAAGAGAAGAAAATATGAAAGGAATGCCCATTGAAATTTTCGAGAAATTTGAATACTTAAATATATTAAAGACTATATTAGATTTAGAAAATCCTGTAAGAACCGATGAAAAAACTGGTGAAACATTAAAATCATTACAAGAAATAGTAGAAAAAGATGATTATATAATAACAATGGATAACTTTAGAAAGATGATATTAATTCTCTATAGAATAATTGCAGATATACCAGTTATTCTTATGGGTGAAACTGGATGCGGTAAAACCGCTTTAATTAAAAAATTAAATCAATTATTAAATAATGGAGAAGAAACTTTAGAAACTATTAATATTGATCCAAGTTATAATGATGAAAAATTAACTCAAAAGATGAATGAAATAAATGATAAAGCTAAGAAATGCAAAGGAGAATTATGGGTATTTTTTGACGAAGTCAATACTTGCGACTCTCTTTCTCTTATTACTGAAATATTTATTAATAGAACTTTTGGAGGCAAAAAATTGGCCAAAAATGTAAGAATCATAGGTGCTTGTAATCCCTATAGAAAAAAAAATAAAAATAAAAATATATGTGGATTAACTTATAATTATGGTGATGAAAATGAAGTTCCTTTAGTGTATTTAGTTAATATTTTACCACAGTCTTTGATGTATTACGTTTTTAATTTTGGTAAATTAGAAAAAAAAAATGAGGATAAATATATTTCGAGTATTATTTCTGATATTATTCCTGATCAAAAATTAAAAGAAGCAACTAAAAATGTTATTAGCAAATGCCATGATTATTTAAAAGAAGTCTTTGATCCTTCTGTGGTTTCTTTGAGAGAAATGAAAAGATTTAAAAAAATATACAATTTTTTAATTGAATATTTTGGAAATAAAAAAAAAGTCCAACCAGAAAAAAGCGGAAACGAAGAATCTACTAAATTAAAATCTATTATTATTTCAATATATTTAAATTATTATATTCGATTAGTTGATGAAAAAGCTAGAACTAATTTTGATGCTGAATTGCAAGGACTTTTTAAAGAATTAGTGAATTATAAATTTGACAAAAAAAGTCAGGAAAATTTGAACGAAAATGATGTTATATATGATGGCGATTTAAAAAATGATTTAAAAGATAATTATAATATAAAAGATTTTAGCCAATTTCATTTCAGTAATATTCTTTCATATGAAGAAGATTTTATATTACAAAATATAAACCTAAATAAAGGAATAGGAAAAAATAAATCTTTAAAAGAGAATATATTTTTATTATTTACTGCTTTAGTTACTAATATACCTTTAATAATAATAGGAAAGCCAGGTAGTAGTAAAACTCTAAGTGCTCAATTAATTTATAAAGAAATGGAAGGTAAATATTCAAAAAAAGAATTCTTTAAATTATATCCTTCAATTATTCAAACTTATTTCCAAGGCTCAGATTCCACAAAACCAAAAGACGTTGATGATATCTTTGCTAAAGCAGAAGGTAGATTAGAAGGACAAAAAAAAAATAAAGGTACTGATTTACCAATTTCAATGATTTTATTCGATGAATTGGGATTGGCTGAAAGATCAAAATATAATCCTTTAAAAGCTTTACATAGTCATTTAGAGCTTGATGGAAACACAAAAGGAATTTCTTTTATCGGTATTAGCAATTGGATTTTAGATGCTGCAAAAATAAATCGTGCTTTAGTTTTATCAGTTCCTGATTTGGATAGTAGTTTAGGTGACTTGAAGACAACATCGATAAGTATTGCCGAAAGTATTAATGATAATTTCGGGTTAAACAAAATATTTAATAAAATATTACCCAACGTCTATTATGAATTTAAGGATAATTTGAAATTATTAAAAATATTAACTGTCTATAAGCAGTATGAATTACAGGAATATAAGAATTTAATAGATAAATATAAAAAAGATGTGGATTTCCAAAAAATTTTCCCAGGTATTGATTTAAAAAATGAAGAAAATATTTCAAAAATATCAGAATATGAAACTTTCAAAAAGAAAAAAAATGATTTAAAAAAATTTATAGAAGAAAAAAAAAAGATATATCTTAAAACAAATAAAGAAAAAAATTCAAATATAAATTCAGAAGAGAATTTATTTTTAGGAGAAGAAATATTAAATAATACAGACTTTCAAAAATTATTAGAAAACGATAGAAAAATTAAAGAAGATTTTCTTGGTAATAGAGATTTTTATTATATAATAAAAGGATTAGCTAATGAAATGAATGATAATAATCTTGATTATAAAGTTATAATTAAGCAATATATCGAAAGAAATTTTGGAGGCTTTAAAATTACAATTGATTTTGAAAAAGACTACGAATTCCAAAAATATAAGGAAGAAAAATATACAAAATTTTTGGAAAGAATATTATTAAAGACCGAAAAGACCGAAAAGACCGAAAAGACCGAAAAGACCGAATGGACTTCTGTTCAAATTTTCGAAATTATTTTTAATATTTATTGTAAATTAAATGAGGAAGCGGATTCAGTTATTGATGAAGCCAATTTAGATGATTTTAATTATATGAAAAATATTATTGATAATATTAAAGATATTAAAAGTAGATATTTGCTTTTAGGTATAAATTCTTCTTTAGCATCATTAATTCACCAAAAAATTGAGAAAGATATAGGAAAGAAAGTTTATTTCCATGTAGGAAGTCCTTTTCCTAATGATAATAGTAAGGAATATCTAGATAAAAAAATTATTGAAATTCAGAAACATGGCGAAAGCGAAAATGGTGATATAATTATACTCCATAACTTAAATCAAGTATATCCATATTTATATGATTTATTTAATAAGAATTTTATTAAGAAAGATGGGAAACAATATGCAAGAATTTCCCTTGGAAATTATACCGAAATTCTTGCTCCTATTAATAGATCTTTCAGAATTATTGTTATGGTTAATAAAAATTATTTAGATAAAATTGAACCACCTTTATTGAACCGATTTGAAAAAATACTTCTCTCTTTTCGTGATTTAATAGATGAAGAACAGAACAATTTTGCTAATATAATATCTTCTGAACTAGATATGAAAAAATATGAAGATAAATTAAAATATAAAATAAATTATAGACTAAAAAATTTATTAATAGGATGTCATAAAGAACATTTATTAGCAATGATTTATTATGAATTGGATTCTAATGATAAAAATATTAAAAATCCAAAAAACGTTAAAGAAAATATATATAAAAAAATATATAAATTATTGCCACAAGATATAATAGTCAATTTAGATGATGATAATGAAATAAAGATATTATATAATTCAAAAAAAGAATATTATAATTTAGAACAATATTTGAATACCAAGCCAGCTTATCAAATATCTATCATATATACCTTCAGTAGTATTAAAACACTAATAAATGATGTTGATGAATCCTCAAGTTTTAAAATGATTTCTGAAATTGAAAGTGAAAATCAATTATCAAGAAATATAAAAAATATGATAACTGAAAAAGATGATGTTAAAAAAAAAGATAAAAAAATTGATAAATATAAAAATTATATTTTTATTCATTTTGATGAATCAAATTCTGATAAAATAGGATTTCTTATTAATTTTGTAAGAATTAATTACACCAGCAATGAGGAGCTTAAATTTATTTTTATTGTTCATATTAAAAGAAGTTTCAGAGTAAATAAAGATAATCCAAGTGAAAAAATATTTGCTGTTCCTGATATTAATACCGATATTTATCAGTTATTTATTGATAACTTAAATGGTCTAAATATAAAATTAAATGAAGTAATATCTAATCCTATACAAAATCTTAGAGATAAAGATTTGGTTAATATCGAAGATGAATTTAATAACGCTTTAACTAAATTCACAAATGATAATTTAAATAACTTTTATGGAGAAAATGATAAAATTGACCACGATAACTATAAAGAAAGACTTGAACAACTTTTCCAAGATGATAAGTTTAATGAATTAAAAAAATGCATAATTAAAAAAATAGAAGAATATATTGAAAATCCTGAAGAAAATTCAATGAATGTCATTGAAAATATATATCAAAATAGATTAATCGATAAAGATACTGTTGATTTAATAGAGGTTATTAAAGACTTTGTTAAAAAAGAAATCATTTCCAAATATATAAATATAATTTTATGTAAGTTAGAAGACAAAAATATTTTAACTACATTATTAGTTCTATTTAATAATAAAAATTTAAATAATGAAACCTTACAAGAAACAATAAAAGAAATGATTATTCAATATATAGAAAAAATAAATATAAAAGAAGATAATTATAAACCTAAATTCATTTTAAGTTTTATAATTCCTTGCTTTATTGAATTTTATAAAGCCATATCAGATTATATAATTCAAAATATAAAAAATGAATTTTTCAAAAATGAAAAAATGATAAGAAATTTTTCTAGCAATAAAAAAAATGAAAAAGAAACAAAAGAAATCTATCAAAAAAAAGAAGAATATTTATTATCTTTAACTTATAAAAAACTTGAAGAAGACAAATTCTTCTTTGAAAATATTAAAAAAATTCCTACTGATTTAATATTAAATGATTATATTACATATTTTTTAATAAAATATTGTTCTGAAGATGGCGATTTTGAAAATGTGGCTAACTTTTATAATTTGTCTTATGATGATTGTAAGCATAAATTAATAAATATAATATTAGATATAAGATTCCAAAGCAAAAAAGAAAATGATTCAATTGAGTTTTTATTAAGAAAAATTAATTGGATCTTAGGAAACAAGGATTATATAAAAAAAATATTAAACATTTATGAAGAATTAAAGAATATATTCCAAGAAAATGAATATATCACAATTATTCAAAGAACTTTAAAGGAACAAAAATTAAGATATATAACTCACGAAAAAAAAAATCCAGCTATTACTACTGAAGTAAATGAATGCTATTATAAAATAATAGCTTCTTTTTGCTATTCAATTATTCCCCCTTATATCGATTTCAAAAAGACAATAAAAACAATAGATTATATTGATTCATTAAAAAATGCAATGAAAATAATAAAAGGACTAAATGATGATTTAAATATTTTTTCGATAGAAGTTGATTTAATTGAAGAATTAATTAAAATATATGATATTTTATCGTTAAATGAAAAATTGGATGGAGATAAATTAACAGAAATTTGTTCAATTTTAAAGAACAGTAATTTAATTTTACAAACAAATGAACAAATTCAATCTGAAGAATTAGTTGGAGAATTTAAAAATTTAATATCTTCATTAAATAAAACATTGACAGATAATGATATAAAATATTTTGAACTATTGAAATTTATTTTCTTCAAAGAAACAAAGAAAGTTCCTGATGTAAGATATAGAGCAGCGATTTTCCAAGAAGTAATAAAAGATGCTGAAGTGATAATTAATTCAAATAATATTTTGCAAATATTATTATTCCCAATAGTAAAGCCAAAAAAAGATATTTTCCCAAAAAGCATATTAGATATATTAAAAGCTACAGATTATGATGTTGCTGTTATTATAGAAAGTATTTTATCACAAGATGAAAATAGAGAAGAAAAAATTTATAATGCCTTAAATGAAACTTTATTATATTATTTTGAAAAAAATTCTTTAATTTACTTTAATGACCTTTTCAGAGGGAAAGAAAAAATATTATTCGAAAATGATGAAGAAGCCGAAGATAAAAAGCCAGAAAATAGAACAGGCCCCTTGAAATTATTCAGTAAATGTATTAAATATTTACTTGATTATAATAAGGGTAATGCTAAACTTGATGGGAAAAATAAAAATATTTGTAAATTATTTTGCTTAGGGTATATACGAGCCTACTGTTCTACATTTATTGACTTAATAGATTCAGGAAGTCCAAATTTAAAAGATTCATCAAAGATAATCAAAGAAATAAATAATTCTAAAGGATTAAGTAAAATTATTTCTTTTTATGTTTGGAAAGCGATATATAATAAAAACAAAAAAAATATAGATATATTTATAGATTTAGAATATATCACAAAATACAAATTAAAAGAATTTAGTTGCTTTAAAAATGTAGAAATTTATGAAAATCCTTTTAGTTATGATTTAATTAATCCTCAAGATAAAGATATCTATGATAAATTTAATCAAACATTGGAAAAATATCGAGAAAAGAAATTCGAAAAAGTTGATTTGGACGAATTCAAAATAGATAAAATCGGTATCGATATATTTTGCTTTTCTTCGAACATTTTTATTTTATCGAGATTAAAACAGAAGCAATTCATTAATGGGCCAATTTATAAGAATTTCTTTGAAAATGTTTGCACGCCCTTGTTTAAAAATAATGATAAAATATTTAGTGCAATTAAATTATTATACGAGCCTAAGAAATATAGTAAATTACAAGCGGAGTTAGGTATTAATTCAGATAATTTAAATATTATTCTTCATTCATATAGATATTTTATCAATGAATTATATTCCAATTCTTCTAATACTATTTACAGTGTCTTTTATGGAAGACGTTTAGAGCAAAGTAAAATAAATAATAGTTTATTTCCAGGAAATGATATCAAAAATATTCCTATTCATTCACTTTATTCAAAAATAATTGATCATTTTATTAATATTCCTAATCAAGGTTGCTTTGTATGTTTGTGCAAAGAAGGAGGCTGTTATCATAGTATTCAAGGAGGAATACCTTCAGAAAAATATGAGAATTTAAAATGTAAAAGTTGCGGCCAAGATATCGGCTCTAAAATGAATGACAGAGGATTTTATTCACCTATTAAAAGAGAAAATTATTATAGAGTATTAAAAACAGAAGAAGATGCCCAAAGAGATGAAGAAAAAAATGGAGATAAATATAATAATATGAGTTTGGATGATTTTAGAACAAATTATGTTATACCTGAATTCGAAGAAGAAAAAGGAATTCAAAAAAGTGATGAAGACTTCTTTAGAAAAGATTCGAAGATTGTAAGATCTTTAAGTCAAATTTCTTATAGAATATTAAATTATATATTATATTCACATCTTCTTTTTTCTAAAGTTTATAATGATACTAAGAATTTAGATAAATATTTACCAGACAAGATGACTTGGACTCAAGTAATTAGTGAATGTTGGTCTATGATAAATTATGAATTAAACAAATTAGGAATAAATTCGATAGATTTATTTATGAATTATATCTTCTTAGATTTATTTTCTATGTTGAATAAACACAAAACAATAACTGATTATTATGAATTAGAAGAATTTGAAAAGAATTTGGATGAATTAATCCAAAAAAAGATTTTAAGTTTCAAAGAAAATTATAAAAATTTAAATAAATCAATGAATGATAAGTTTTCTTTCCAAGATATGATAGAAGAAAAATATAATGATCTAAACAAAAATGAGTATCCATTTTATGAATATTTTTACTATTCTGATTATATAAATGAAGCCTATTTATTAGATAAAGTAAAATCAAAAAAAGATAAATATCCTGTTTTATTCAGAGTTTTAGAAAATAATATAAATAAAAAAGAAAATAAACACTCCTTGCATAACCTTCCTAATTTCAATGAAGTTTTAAATTTATTCAGCGAAAAATATTTTAATTCTATTAAAAGAGATAGAGCACTAAATTTGCTATTAAAAGATCTTAAAGATGAAGATATTTATAATCTAAATAGAAATGCAATTAAAGCATTTATAGATTTTTATAATAATTTAAAATATACAGACTCAAAAGGCCAAAATCTGGTATTATCAGAAGAAAGTAAACTTGCATATTTTTTCATTGATGACCAAAATGAGTACGGAAAAAGCTATAAAAAAATATATTCAGAATTTATCAAGGAGCAAAATTCTGAAATTTCAGATTTATTAGATAATAAAATAGAAAATGAAGTCTTTGAGAGAAATTGCAAGGATAAAATTAATATTCAATCAGCGAATTCAAATGAAGTGTTTGTAACTAATTTATCGGATAAGTTTTCTTTAGTTGAAGTAATTTTTAATAATTCTTTTAGAAAAATTGCATTTGATAAAAATTGTAATTCATATAATCAATTTGAAGTGGATTTAAATATGATAGAAGATGAAATTACTGAGCTTTTATTAAGAAATAAAAAGTTATTCAATGATTCAATAATTAACTTTGTTTATTCTAATGAAAAATTGGAATTTGAAAACAAAAATATAATAACTCAATTTAATGAACTATATAAAAATAAAATAGAAAAAGTAAACTTAAGAGATAAAATAATATTGTATCAATTTTACCAAAACAACAAAGAAAAAGGAATTGAATTTTTCAAGAACAACATAAAAGATTTTTATTATTTAATATCATTTTTGATTGATAATAAAAAATTATTAAACGAAGAAAAAAATGGTGCTTTGAATCTAAAAGACGATAGCAGAATTATTGAAGTATTAGAAAAAATTACTAGAAAATCAGAAAATTTTGATAAATTCTATGAAATATTTAAAGATAAGGATACTTTAAAAATAAGTAAAACAACTTATTTATTTGAATTTTATAGAGATTTAATATTTGTTAAAGCTAAAAATTCATTAATGCCTTTCCAAAATGATTTAGAAGCTGAACAAAAAGAAGAAATTAAAAATTACTTTGATAAACAAAATAATGAAACTGTTATAACAGACAAAATATTTAAGTGTACTATTAGGGCATTTATAGTCCAATTTTTAATTTTTGAGGAAGATCAAGAAAATAATATTAAACAAAATGAAAATAATGTGATAAATTATTTCAATAATTTGGATATTCCTGACATATGGGATAAAACTATTCCTGAGAAGAAAGGTTTTAATGAAGAATTAAATAATTTAAAGCAATTGAATGTTAAGGTTAACCAAATATTAACATTATATGATTTACTAGGTGATGATCTTGATTTCAAAGAAGTTGAAAAAGAAATTGAAAAAGAAAATGAAATTAAAAAAATAATAGAAAAGCCAGAACCTCCAAAAGAAGAAGAAGATCCTTTAGCTGACCAAGAAGATATCGAAAGCGATAATCCTTATGATGATAATAATGACGATGATGAATCAGACAATGATAATAAATATATTTAATTAAATATAATATGATATTATTAAATTTTTTTAACTATTTGATAATTAATTATTAAAAAATAAAAATTAAAATTTTTTTTGTTAATTAATTATTACTAAATTAATAATTATTTACTTAATAATTAATTATTTATTACTAAATTAATAATTATTTATTAATTAATTATATTTAATTATAAATATTATTTTTTTA
>JAEEGL011174129.1_pt1 | contig 14980 bp, 16 predicted proteins | sample 9134231 | NCBI WGS metagenome assembly JAEEGL01 (sample SAMN16246548, study PRJNA631951) | gut metagenome | biome: gut microbiome; feature: rumen; material: fiber-attached | host: Bos | place: Iran: Karaj | collected 2018-10
TAATAAAAAAGAAGAGGTAAAAGAAATTAAAGAGGAAAAAAAGGAAATTCCTAAATTGGAAACGGAACCTGTTGATAAATGGAAAATTATTAGCAGTATTATCTTATTTGCAACCTATTTTTCACAATTAATTTGGGGAAGATATTTACCAAATAATCATACCTTAGTAATATTTATTCAAATTACTTTTTATGTTACTATGGTCGTTCTATCTCTTATTGTTTTTCATGATCTATATAAAGATAATTTTAAATTATTTAAGGATAATTTTAAAACTTATTTAAAATTCTTAGGACCAAAATTTGGATTATTCTACTTAGTATATTTCGCAGTGGTAGTTGCTATGATGATGATACTAGGAGAAAGTGTATCTGAAAATCAAAATGCACTTGAAGCATTACCTATTTATATATCAGCGCCACTAGCAATTATATATGCACCAATTGTTGAAGAAGCATTATTTAGAGGTTCTATAAGACGTTTTATAAAAAATGATATTCTTTTCATCATTATATCTGGTCTTTCTTTTGGATTAGTTCATACGGCTTTTTCTGAAGTAAGTATATATAATGTTTTAATTAGATCTTTACCATATGTGCTTATGGGAGGCTTTATGGCATATCTATACAAGAGAACAAACAATATATTCTGCAACATGAGTTTCCATTTCTTTCAAAATACTTTAGCAGTTGTTATAATGATATTTATGAAGGGACTATAAATTAGTTCCTTTTTCATATATACATATGTTATAATAATATTGGATAGGAGGTATAAGATGAATACATGTCCAAAATGCGGAGGATTCATAAACCAAGATGAGTCATTTTGTAAAGTATGTGGTACAAAAATAGAGAGGACAACTACTAGCGCAAATGCAACTATGAATGGAAATAGTGAAGAAAATGTTACCAACAATAGTTCTAGTGATGGCAAAAGAAAATTTAATAAAAATGCTATTTGTTCAATTGCATTTAGTATTATTTCATTATTTATTTTCTGGTGGTTGTCACTTGCAGGTATTGGAACTGGTATTACAGCACTAAGTGAAATTAAAAAAACTAACGAAAAAGGTAAAGTATTAGCTATTATTGGTATTACAATTGGTGTTATTGGAGAAATTTTATATTGGTATTTTCAAATAATTGCAAAATAATTATTATTTTGATATAATTATTGTTGGAGGATTATTATGCATGTAATTGAAAACGGAAAACTTAGATGTCCGGAATGTAAGGAATTAGTTGACTTCAAAATCTTTGATATTCCGAAAAGCGAAAGCATTTTGATGTGTACTAATTGCCATAAAGTACAAACTGAGAAAACATTAATGGATGCTGAGATAGAGTTTCAAACAAAAGAAGCAATCAGGAAATATAAGGAAATGTATCCAGATGGAATAATGCAAATGATTGCTTATAATCGTTTAAAAGATTCTATTGGCGATATAAACGATAATGCCATATATCATAAAAATAAATAACGAATATATAAAGACGGTTCTTTAGAATACAAATCGTCTTTTTTTATTTGTAAATAGTTTTCATTTATATTGATATATGATTGGAGGTATGATAATATTAGAGTAGAGAAAGGAGTAAATATGGAAAAAGAAAATATGGAACAGGGGAAAAATAAAAATGGAATTATTGCATTACTTGTTGTACTTGTAATTGTATTAGCAGTACTATGTGTTTTATTTGCAACTGGAACAATTAGTTTTAAGTCAAATTCAATCAATAATGAAAATGATAATAATATCAATGACAAAAATGATGTAAATTATGATGCTGTATCTATAGTTAAAGAGAAACTAAAAAAGATGCTTCCATATGTGCATTCAGTTGGACCATATTGCGGAGATAGAAACACAAACGATTACATGGAGGAAAACAGTTTAAGGTGGGAATTATCTAGTTATTCAAGTAAATCAGAACTTGATAGTTATTTAAAAACATTTATGACTGATTCAATTATTAGTAAATATTCTCGTGAAGGTACATATGTTGTTGATTTATATAAGGAACAAAATGGTAAATTATATTGTTTGAATCCAAATAAAGGTGGAGATTTTAGATACAATGAGGAAGAAATGATTTATAAAATCATTAATACATCTCCAAATGCTATAAGTTCTGTTATTACATTTGATGTAGAATCATATGGTTATACATATAGTTATGTTTTACCAGTGGAATTAATCAAGGACTCAAGTAATAATTGGTTAATATCATCATACTTTGAAATAAGGACTGGGGATAGAGAACTTGATATAATTAAAAACATGGTATTGGGTGATATTATTTCTTACAATGATGTAAATACAAGCCATAAAATATCGGTTGTTTATGGATCAACTACTGCAACTTCTAAGGAAGATATTACTTCTTTAAAAGATATAATAAAAGAAAATTATGTGTCTCCAAATGGCATGAAATGGGTTAAAATAAAAGTAAACTATGATGAAAGTGGATATGTAAATCAATTCATAATAGAGTAAAAATAATAAAAACCAAGTTTAGCTGCATTGCAGCAATAAAAACTTGATTTTTTTTCTTAATTTTTCTTAAAACTTCATATCAACTGTATTTTAGTTTCAAGTAAATAGTACAAATTTTTTCCAAAAAGTCGTAGATTTTTATCCAAACTTGTGAAATGTTGTATTTACGCAAAGTATAATGATTTGAAGATTAAAAAAACTAACCCAATAGGGTTAGATTCAAATCAATAATGGAGCGACTGTGGGCATTCTCCCTAACACCCTACAAAATCAGTATAAAGCCATATAAAATGAGGAGTTAACAAGAAAACATGTTATTTATAGTAATGAAAAATATGATGGTTTTATATAAAAAATTATACTATTTGGTAAACTATTAATTTCTAATATAGCGAACACTTAAACTCAAAAAAACAAGAAAAATTTGTTAATTAATTTTATTAGATATAAATCCCCAAACGGGTTTCACATAAATCCCCAAAAAAAGCCCAAAAAGGTTCAACATAAATCGACAAAAGGTAATACAAAATGTAATTAATACTTCGTAAAATCTAATTATTTAAATTTACAATTAAAGCAGTAAATGTTATAATTAATATATAATAATAAACAGTTTATACAATTTCGTAACGGAAGTGATTTAAGATGAATGATACATATTTTATAATTGGCGGTATTAAATATATAATTATATATGATAATAATCAATTAAAAATTAAAAAAATGGAGAATAACGCATTATATGAATTAACTGAAACTGAACAAGAAAAAATTAATCAATTGGTAAGCCATAAAACTGGCTATATATATTATAGCGAAAAAGTAATTAATATAGTAAATAATAACCCCAACTTATTTTTAAATAACAATCAGCATGCTAAAGAACAACTAATAAATCTTTTAAATTGGTTGGAAGATAATATACCAATGGAACATAGGCAAACATTTTATGGTAATTTAAGTACATTAACATTAATGCATAATTTTAATCTAATAAGTTCAGATTACTTTGAAACACATGATAGTAATTTTTCACAAAGTAAGGATCTCGATATATCAATAGGTGGATATAATTCAAAAAATAATAGTATTGAAATAAGACCACAAGGTTTATGGCACTTGTGGAAAATAGCACAAACTACTGATAACCCAAATGAATATTATTTTAGACAATATATGCAAACTTTGCTACATGAATTTATACATATGTCATCTACTAAATTTGATAGAGAGAATAATATTGCATTATCTGGATTTGATAGATATCCATCACAGGATATAAGTGAACAAAACGTCGGATTAAATGAAGGCTATACAGAACTTGTTGCCATGGCTGGAGTGCCTGGAACAGAAGATATAGTATCACCTTATCTTATTGAATGTTCATTGATAAGTCAACTAATTCAAATAATTGGTATAGATGCATTACAAGAATCTTATTTTGGAAATAAAGGAACAAAATTACTCGAAAATGAATTATGTAGATTAATTAATGATAAAGAAAAAGCATTTGAATTGTTTAGAAATATTGAAGTTAATTATCAACTTGGTAATGCTAGTGAAAAGCAAAATATACTTGGTAATATTCAATTAACAATGCTAGATTATCTAGAGAAAAAGTTAGAAATATTATCAGTTCAGGGAAAAGATGATGAGATAAATAAAATTATATATATTTTTGAAAATATGATTGTTACTCCTAGAACATTGCAAGCTATGGGAAGAGATGCCAATAATTATGAAGGTGTAACAGATAGTATAATTAAATTAGATGAAATTAAAGGTAAATATGGCAAGCAATTAGATAATAATAGCATTTCAAGATAAATAATAGGAGATATATTATGGAATTTTTAAAAAATAATTTCGACATTCAAAGTAGTGATGAACTTTCTGATATTGATGAATCAATAATACAAAGTGACAGTAATCAAAAGATAGAGAATATTTTGGCACAAATAAACTCTAAATTAGAAAAAATGCCGCCTGAAGAAAGAAAAGAATATTTGCAAAAGTTAAGAGATAGAATAGATATGACTATAATAAAAAAAGAAAAACAGCTTCTTGAAGCTGATAGTGCAGACAAAGAAGATGAATTTGACTTTGATATATCTATGCTAAAGCCACTTGAAGATGATGATGAAGAGATAATTGACTTTGATATATCCTCACTTAAACCAATTGATGAAATTGGAACTCAACATAAGAGATAAATAATACTGGATATAAAAAAATATACACTATAATTAAAATGCTTATATTTATTGGCTTTATAATGAAAAAACCAAACACTTGTGGTGTTAGGTTATAACTTCAATGGAGCAGATGAGGGGAGTCAAACCCCCGTCACAGCCTTGGCAAGGCCGTATTCTAGTCGTTGAACCACATCTGCAAGTAAGTTAATTATACCAAAAATATTTGAAAAAGCAACCTTTTTATTAAAATTTGTTAATTTTTATTGTATAATCGATATAGGTGATGATTATGTTTGAGAGTTTAAGTGACAGATTGCAAGATATTGCACATAAGATTAAAGGGTATGGAAAAATTACTGAAGAAAACATTGCGCCTATGATGAGGGAGATTAGATTATCATTGCTTGAAGCCGATGTTAACTATAAAGTTGTAAAGGAATTTACTAATACAGTTAAAGAAAAAGCATTAGGGGAAGAAGTTAATAAAAGTTTAAATCCTGGGGACTTGTTTGTTAAGATTGTTAGGGACGAATTACAGGAATTACTTGGTGGTGATAGTAGTCCACTTACTACCGATAAAAAGCCAACTATTGCAATGCTTGTTGGACTTCAAGGTTCTGGTAAAACGACTACTGTTGGTAAATTGGCAACATTTTTGAGGAAGAAGCATAGTAAAAAGCCATTACTTATTGCATGTGATGTATATAGGCCTGCAGCCATTGATCAATTAAAACAAATTGGTAAAGAATTAAACATTGAAGTATATAGCGAAGGTAAGGGAGATCCTGTTATTATAGCTAAGAATGGAATTGAATATGCTAAGGCGAATGGCTTCGATTACATTTTAATTGATACGGCTGGTAGACTACATATCGATGAAGATCTAATGAATGAACTTAAAAATATAAGTAATGAGGTTAATCCACATGAGATACTTCTTGTTATCGATGCGATGATGGGACAAGATGCCATCAATGTTATTACTGGATTTAATGATGCTCTTAAATTAACTGGAGTTATTTTAACAAAATTAGATGGTGATACACGTGGTGGGGTAGCATTATCAGTAAGGCACCTTACTAACATTCCTATTAAGTTTATTGGTGTTAGTGAAAAAATGGATGGTCTTACGGAATTTCATCCAGATAGAATGGCCGATAGGATTATTGGAATGGGAGATGTCATCAGCTTAGTTGAAAAGGTACAAGACGAAATAGATGAAGAAGAGGCATTAAAAACAGCAAAAAAGATGACTAAGGGAACATTTGATTTAGAAGATTTCTTAGCTCAACTTAAGCAAATTAAAAAATTAGGGCCATTGGAAAATTTAATTAAACTTATTCCTGGTGCAAAAAAAATGGGCCTTAATGATGTTAAGGTTGATCCTAAACAGATGGCACATGTTGAAGCAATTGTTTTATCTATGACACCTGAAGAAAGACATAATCCAGATATTATTAAAGCGAGCAGAAAAGAAAGAATTGCTAAAGGTTGTGGACTAACTGTTACGGATGTTAATAAATTACTTAATCAATTTGAAGAAATGAAAAAAATGATGAAAATGATTGGAAAGAATAATTTTAAATTACCATTTTAAAAGAATTCAATTTAATTTGAATTCTTTTATTTTTTCCCATGGTAAATCTTTTCTTCCAAAGTGACCATATGCGGCGATATTATAGTATATTGGCTTTTTTAAATCTAGTTCCTTTATGATATTATCAACGCTAAAATCAAAATTATTATCAATATAATTATATATTTCTTCATATGGTACTTCATTTGTACCAAATGTTTCAACATTTATATGAATTGGTAGTTCTTTTCCAATAGCATATGAGACACCTATTTCACATCTATGGCATAGTTTATGATAAACAATATTTTTAGCAACATATCTTGCATAATAGGCAGCACTTCTATCAACTTTGGTTGGATCTTTACTGCTATAGCAGCCACCGCCAATTTTAGCGCTTCCACCATATGAATCAGCAACTATTTTTCGACCTGTAGTTCCACTATCAGCAAATGGTCCCCCAATTGTAAATGAGCCACTAGTATTAATATATATTTTTGTATTTTCATCTAAGTATTCTTTTGGAATTACTTTTGCTATGATTTTCTCTGTGATATATTTATCTAATATTTCTTTTTTGATATTTTCTTTATGTTGACTTGCAATGATTATGGTATCAACCCTTATAGGGACATCATCTTGATATTCAACAGTTATTTGTGATTTACCATCCGGTAATAAGGGACTATTTTTATCTTCTTTTCTTACTTTAGCCATAGTCATGGTTATTTTATTGGCAAGTAAAATTGGTAATGGCATATATTCACTAGTTTCGTCAGTGGCATAGCCAAACATAATTCCTTGGTCACCAGCGGCTACTTTTCCTTTATCAACAGCCCTGTTGATTTCTTTTGATTGCTCACTTACTTCAGTTATAATATTGAATTCTTCGGTATATCCGATTTCTTTTAATACATCTTCGGCTATTTTTTGATAATCAATAACAGCTTTGGTATTACATTCTCCATAGATAAAGACTAGATTATCTTTAATGGTACATTCTACAGCCATTTTACTATTTTTATCTTGTTCTAGGGCTGTATCTAGAATTTTGTCACTGATTTTATCGCATATTTTATCTGGATGTCCTTCAGTGACAGATTCGCTTGTTACGAATTTTTTCATTTTAACTCCTCCTTCTGCTTTTATCAAAAATAAAAACTCTTTTGAAAGAGTTATGTTTTATAAATAATACTCCTTCATCGATATTAGCATTACCACCTAACTTAATAGGTTGGTATGAGTTCACAGAGCTAATTCTCTCCCTCATTCCTGATAAAAGTTATACTTAATATATACTTTATATAGTAATTTGTCAAGAATATTGTGTTAATTACATAGTCAATTTTTTAGGTAAAACATAATATATCATTGATAGGAGGAACAAATATGTTTTTTAGTAATGAAGATAGACAAAATGAGGAATTTGGATATGGTGAAAATATAAATATAGATATTGATAATTATAATACTAACAACAATACAAATTTCAATCAAAATAGTTTTGATACAGTAAGTATGAATAATACTGATACGATGGTTGGTTCGGTACAAGGACCAATTATTGAACCTGGTAGAGAAAGAGTTATTCAAAGAAATATTGTTCATGAGGTTAAGCATATATGTCCTATGAACACTAAAATTATTAATAATCATATCTTTAAGCACACTTATCAACCACATTATACTTGTTGTGAAGAAAATATTTGTACTAATGTACAATGTGGATCTTGTTGTAATTTTAATTAGGATTGACCATTGTATTGGTCTTTTCTTTTTTTTATGGTATTATTATACTAGAGAGGTAATAATATGAATGATTATTCTAGAATATTGGAATTATTCTATCGAGAAATTGTTCCAGAAGCAGCTGTTGGTAAGATTAAAATTGCTAATAATGTTAATTATGCTATTGTGTTTAATACTAAATTATTGGAATTAAAAAAAGTTTACCGAAAAGAAATTAATGAGGAACTGATGGTACCAACTCTTATCATTGATAATAAAAGAGAGTTTGATAAATTATTATGTGAATATGTTATTAAGGCATTAAAGTACTATGATGACAGGAATTTCTTTAATAAAAAAGAAAGAATAAAAGAAATATTAGCACATCTATTGGCTAATGCTACGTATGATGATTTTAATAAACCAATTAATTTTCTAAAAAAAAGAATTGCTTTTTTAGATAACGCTAATAATTATAGTGAAAATATAGGATATTCAGATATATTAGGTTGTGATTTAAATTTAGAAATCAGAAAAGATACCATTAATAATGAAACACCAGAAGAGTTTGTTATTGAATGTAGAAATAAAGATGAAAAATATTTATTTCCAAGAGTAAAGTTTGGAATTATGGATGATACTGTATATATTTATGCAATTCAAAATAGTAGAGAAGAAAAAAATAATTTAACTAAGCAAATAAATAGAAAACTCTATAAAGTGGGGGAAGGATTTACAGATAGTAATAATGAAGAAAACTATAAGGATGTTACGGCTAGTTTTTTAGTAGTTTTAAATATGGCTATTAATTATTTTAATAGTATTGGTTATAATAAGTTTATTATTCCTTCCATATTGATTGTAAGATGGAATGCTAAGCAAATTATGAATAATAATATGAATGAAATTATTCAATATAATATTACTAATAAATTAATTAGAACTTGTTTAAGATTAGGAGTTCATTATAATAATATTGATGTAATGTCTTTACCATATGAAGTTGATAGTAATCTTCATTTACATATCAATAATATGATAGATATGAAATGTAATAATAAGTTACTAGAAGAAACGGGTAATATGGTAAGAATTAATAATGATGTAAAGAAACGATAATATTGTTTCTTTTTTCAAATTTATATGGTAGAATATGGCTTGAGGTGAATAATGAAAAAGTGTGCTATTGTATATAACCCAAATAGTGGAAAAAAGGTTAAGTTTGATGTAATGCCCCAATTTGTTAAAATGCTTAATGAATATGGTTATGAGGCAGAAGTTCATTATACGGAATATAAGGGACATGCGGTCGAGATAGTAAAAAATCTAGATGATGTTGATTTGGTATTATCAATTGGGGGAGATGGAACTTTTAATGAATCAATTACGGGCAATTGCATGCGTAATAAGAGGCTTGTTTGTGCCCATATTCCGGTTGGAACAACTAATGATATAGGAATTATGATGGGATATGGAAAGAATATGTTAAATAATCTTAAAATGACTCTTGAAGGAACTATTAAGAATGTTGATATATGTTTAATTAATAATAAACCTTTTGTTTATGTAGCAACAATTGGAAAATTTGCGGACATTCCTTATGAAACACCTCGTGAATTAAAGAAAAAATTTGGATATCTAGCATACGTATCTGAAGGAATCAAATCTTTATTTAATAAAACTAAATTATATGATGTTTCTTACGAAATAAATGGTGAGAAGTATCGAGGATTGTTTTCATTTATTATTATATCTTCTGCAAACAGAATAGCGGGAATTAATAATTTTTATAAAGATGTTAAATTAGATGATGATTGTTTTGAAGTATTACTTTGTACTTTTAATAAGAAAAAGGATATAATTAATAGTTTATATTTTTTGACTATTCATGATGTTGAAAAGGTACCAGGAATATATTTTTATAAGACAAATAATATTAAAATGACTTTTGACGAAGTGCCTAAAAAGAACTGGTGTATTGATGGTGAAAAGTTAGATGAAAATGGTAAAACTTTCAATATAACGATAGATAAGGATATCAAAATGATGTTACCTAAGAAGAATATAAACAAATTATTTATAAATGTGTAATATGAAATATATTGTTATTGGTTTAATTAAATTATATAGATGTATTCCTGGACCGTGGCATAACTATTGTAAATTTCGACCAACTTGTTCTGAATATATGATAGGTTGTTTAGAAGAATTTGGCTTCTTCAAAGGAATGTTTTTAGGAATTAAAAGAATTGTTAGATGTAATCCACATAGTAAAGGTGGATATGATCCAATACCAATTAAGGAGAAATAAGATGAAAAAAAGTAGTGTTAAAAGAAAGGATTATTTGAGTTGGGAAGAATACTTTATGGGTATTGCTAAATTATCAGCAATGCGTAGTAAGGATCCTTCTACGCAAGTAGGAGCTTGTATAGTTGATGAGAATAACCGAATTTTATCAATTGGTTACAATGGAAGTCCTAATGGATTTGAAGATGATATTTTTCCATGGGAACGTGAAGGCAATCCCCTTGAAACTAAATATATGTATGTATGTCATGCTGAAATGAATGCTATTCTAAATTATCGTGGAAGTAGAAATGAACTTGAAGGAGCTAAAGTATATGTTGATTTATTTCCATGTAACGAATGTGCTAAATTAATTATTCAATCAGGAATAAAAGAAGTTATATACTTATCTGATAAATATGCTGATACGGATGGTGTTAGGGCTTCTAAAAAATTATTTGATACTTGTGGAGTTAAGTATCGTCAGATTAAAATAACTGGTAAAAATATTACGATTAATTTGTAATACTTTACTTTTTTTGAAAAAAGGTATATAATATGAATACCTTTTTGGAAATGCGCCCATAGCTCAATTGGATAGAGCGTTTGGCTACGGACCAAAAGGTTTGGGGTTCGAATCCCTATGGGCGCGCCATTTATAGTTAAATATCCTTATTTTATAAGGATTTTTTTGTGCTTTCAAATCAGAAAAATTCCGTTCTTTAGGGTTGCATTTTATTTTTTATGTGGTATAATCAAATTATAATAAGGAGGAGTTCTAGTGGGACAGATTCACGTTACAAGTGAAATAGGAAAATTAAAGAAAGTATTACTTCATAGGCCAGGAAAAGAATTGCTAAATTTAACCCCCGATACTTTAAGTAGATTACTTTTTGATGATATTCCATTTTTACCTGATGCAATAAAAGAACATGACGAATTTGCTAAGGCACTAAGAGATAATGGAGTAGAAGTAGTATACTTAGAAGATTTAATGGCTGATGTTATTGCCCTTAATAATAATATCAGAGCTAAGTTTATTAGACAATTTATGACTGAGGCTGGAATTAATACAATTAAGTATAGGATGTTAGTAGAAGATTATTTAATGGCTATTAAAGATCCTAAGGAATTAGTTTTAAAGACAATGGAAGGAATTCAAGTTGGTGATATTCCAGAAAAGAAAAGGGATGTTGAAAAGACTTTGGTAGATCTTATTAATAGTCCTGATGAATTTATTGCTGATCCAATGCCAAACTTATATTTTACAAGAGATAATTTTGCTAGTGTGGGTGATGGAATTGATTTGCATAGAATGTATTCGGTTACTAGAAATAGGGAAACTATTTATGCAGAATATATTTTTAAATATCATCCTGATTATAAGGATACCAATCTTTATTATAATAGAGATTATGCTTGGCATACTGAGGGTGGCGATCTATTAAATATTAATGATCATACAGTGGCTATTGGAATATCACAAAGAACAGAACCAGCAGCAATTGATCAGTTAGCCAAGAATTATTTTAAAGATCCCGATTGTAAGATTGATACAGTATTAGCATTTAACATTCCATCTAGTCGTGCTTTTATGCATTTGGATACCGTATTTACTCAAATTGATAAATACACTTTCACATATCACCCTGGTATAATGGGAACATTACAAGTATTTGAAATTACAGAAGGATTTGATCCAGATACTTATGAAGATTTGAATGTTAAAGAAATTAATGCACCACTTGATAAAATATTAGAAAAATATCTAGGTCATCCAGTTAAGTTAATACCTTGTGCTGGTGGCGATAAGGTTGGGGCTGAAAGAGAGCAATGGAATGATGGCTCTAATACATTATGTATTGCTCCAGGTACTGTTGTAGTATATGATAGAAATAACATTACGAATGAGGTTCTTAGAAAAGAAGGAATTAAAGTTATCGAAATACATGGTGCTGAATTATCACGTGGCCGTGGTGGTCCACGATGTATGAGTATGCCTCTTGTTAGGGAGGATATGAAATGGTAGATTTACGTGGAAGAGATTTTCTAAGATTATTAGATTTTACGCCTAAAGAAATAAATCATTTATTAAAGGTAGCTGAAACTTTAAAAGATCAAAAACATAAGGGTATTCCACATAGGCATTTAAAAGGAAAACAAGTGGCTTTGATTTTTGAAAAAGATTCGACAAGAACAAGGTGTGCCTTTGAAGCTGGTGCTGTCGATTTAGGAATGCAGGCAACATATATTGGCCCAACAGGTTCACAACTTGGAAAAAAAGAAACAATCGCTGACACGGCGCGAGTTCTAGCTAAAATGTATGATGGAATAGAATATAGAGGTTTCGGTCAAAATATTGTTAATGATTTAGCAAAGTATGCTGATGTTCCGGTTTGGAATGGCCTTACAAATGAATTTCATCCAACTCAAATGTTAGCAGATGTTATGACAATAAGAGAAGAGTTCGGTGAGTTAAAAGGTAGGACTTTATGTTTTTGTGGCGATGCTAGAAACAATGTAGGAAATTCTCTTATGGTTGTTTGTTCAAAGATGGGTATGAACTTTGTTTGTGCAGCACCTAAAGAATTATTTCCTGATGAAAAATTAGTTAAAGAATGTTTAGAGATTTGTAAAGATACCGGTGGTACAATTACTCTTGAAGAAGATATTATGAAGGCTACCAAAAATGCCGATGCAATATATACTGATGTATGGGTATCAATGGGTGAGCCAATGGAACTTTGGACTGATAGAATTAAATTACTTAAACCATATCAAGTAAATAAGAAAGTTATGGATAATGCTAAAAAAGAGGCAATATTCTTACATTGTTTACCATCTTTTCATAATATTGATACCACTATTGGTAAAGATATCTATGATAAGTTTGGAATTACAGAAATGGAAGTGACCGACGAAGTATTTGAATCTAAACAATCACGTGTCTTTGAGGAAGCAGAAAATAGGCTTCATACTATTAAGGCTGTAATGTTAGAAACATTAAAGAAATAAAAAAAGAAACTTAAAAAGGAGGAAAAAATGGAAGTTTCAGAAAAAGATGTCAGAAAAAAAGCAGCAACTAAAAAGAATAAAAAAAGATCCTTTACGTTATCTGCTTTTACCATCATTTTAATCCTTACATTTATTTTGGCAATTATTACACATTTTTTGCCTGCAGCACAATTTGATGGTGACAAATTAATCGATGGTAGTGGTGTTCTTGGTGCAACCCTATCACAAGCATTATTAGCACCAATTCTTGGATTTGCAGATGCGATTGATATTTGCTTATTCGTACTTATTTTAGGGGCATTTCTTAAGGTTGTTACAAAGACAGGAGCTCTTGAAACAGGAATTGAAGTTCTTATCAAAAAACTAAAAGGAAAAGAATTAATATTAATTCCTATTTTGATGTTCATCTTCTCAATTGGTGGAACAACTTATGGTATGCTTGAGGAAACTGTTGGTTTCTATGCTTTACTTAGTGTAGCAATGGTTGCTGCCGGCATGGATACGATTGTTGCTTCAGCTGTTGTTTTACTTGGAGCAGGCTCTGGTGTTCTTGGTTCAACAATAAACCCATTTGCTGTTGGAGCCGCAATCGATGCACTTCCTGCAGGAATGGCTGTTAACCAAGGTATTATAATTGGTATTGGAGTTATCTTATGGCTTACTTCTTACTTTATTGCAATGCTTTTTGTAGTATCTTATGCTAAGAAAGTAATTAAGTCAAAAGGTTCTACTTTCTTATCTTTACAAGAACAAAAGGCTATGGAAGAAACATATGCTCCTAAGGCTGGTGAAACTAAGAAAGTTCCTAAACTAAATACAAAACAAAAAGTTACTCTTGTACTTTTCTTAATTACATTCGTAATTATGATTGTTGGATTTATTCCTTGGGGTAGTTTTGGAATTGGAATATTTGCCAAAGGTAAATTATTCTCAACACTTACTGGTCTACCTTTAGGTGATTGGTATTTCCAAGAATCAACGTTATGGTTCTTACTAATGACTATTATAATTGGTATTGTTAATGGTATGAGTGAAGCAGAACTTGTCGATACATTTATTGATGGTGCTGATGATATGGTTGGCGTTATTTTAATAATTGCTATTGCTAGAGGAGCTTCAGTACTTATGACCCAAACTCATTTAGATAACTTCATTATCTTTAATGCAGCAAAGGGATTAAGTAATGTTCCAAAAGGTGTATTTGCACCACTAAACTATATTCTTCATACTGGATTATCAATTTTAGTTCCATCTTCTAGTGGACTTGCAACATTGTCTACTCCAATTATGGGACCACTTGCTAGTAATGTTGGATATTCTGTTGAAGTAACTATTATGGAAATGGTTGCAGCAAATGGATTAGTTAATTTATTTACACCAACTTGTGGAGCAATAATGGGTGGTTTAGAGCTTGCTAAAGTTGAATATACTACATGGCTTAGATGGGCTCTTAAAGTTGTTTTATGTATTGCTATTGTAAATATTATTGTTCTTACAATTGCAATGTGTATTTTATAAAGTGTTCACAAAAAGTGAATGCTTTTTTTATTTTATAATTGTTTTTTTATAAAAAAGGTTGTTTTTGCTTATTTTATATGGTATAATTTGGTTATCAAGACGAAGAGTGGGCAAAAATCCACTCTTTATTGTTGACCTATAAGGAGGTAATATGGAAAACA
>JAEEGL014280463.1_pt1 | contig 14980 bp, 18 predicted proteins | sample 9134231 | NCBI WGS metagenome assembly JAEEGL01 (sample SAMN16246548, study PRJNA631951) | gut metagenome | biome: gut microbiome; feature: rumen; material: fiber-attached | host: Bos | place: Iran: Karaj | collected 2018-10
GTCTGAAACTGAAAATAATAAATTACTTTTCGAAATGACTGCTAAATATGGCACTCCATATTTCTCAAATTATATTAATAGTGATATGGAACCATCAGATGTAAGAAGTATGTGCTGCCGTTTACGTCTAGATCTTCGTGAACTTCGTAAAAAGAGTGGTGGCTTCTTCGGAAGTGGTGAATCAACTGGTTCAGTTGGTGTTGTAACTATTAATATGCCAAGAATAGCTTATCTTTCAAGCAATGAACAAGAATTCTATGAAAGATTAGAAAACTTAATGAATATTGCTGCTCGTAGTTTAAAAATTAAAAGAAATGTTATTACTAAATTATTAGATGAAGGATTATATCCTTATACAAAGAGATATTTAGGAACATTTAATAACCATTTCTCAACAATCGGTTTAGTAGGTATGAATGAAGCGTGCCTAAATGCTAAATGGATTGGTGAAGATTTAACTAATGAAAAGGCTATAAAATTTACTAAAGACGTATTAAACTTTATGCGCGACAAATTATCTGATTATCAAGAAGAATATGGTGATCTATACAATCTTGAAGCAACACCTGCAGAATCAACAACTTATCGTTTTGCTAAGAAAGATAAAGATTTATATCCTGATATTATTACAGCATCTGATGATGATACACCATATTATACTAATAGTTCTCACTTACCAGTTGGTTATACAGAAGATATCTTTACAGCACTAGATATTCAAGATGAACTTCAAACGTTATATACTTCAGGGACTGTCTTCCATGCCTTTATGGGTGAAAGACTTTCTGATTGGAAGGCTGCTGCTAACTTAGTTAGAAAAATAGCAGAAAATTATAAACTTCCATATTACACAATGAGTCCAACATATTCAGTATGTCGTAATCATGGTTACATAAGTGGTGAGGTATATACTTGTCCAACATGTGGTGAAGAAACTGAAGTATATAGTCGTATTACTGGTTATTATCGTCCTGTTAAGAATTGGAACGATGGTAAAGCCAAAGAATTCAAAATGCGTAAAACATATGATATTGAACATTCAAAATGTTCTAAAGATTGTACTTGTGGCTGCCAAGAAGGTAAAGAATGTATTTGTGAAGATGAGGAATGCTGTGGTGGTAAGAAGGACAAAAAAGAAAAATGTAAAGATGGTTTATTATTATTTGGAACTAAGACTTGTCCAAACTGTGCTACTGCTAAAAAAGTACTTGATAAAGCAAAATTAAAATATAAATTTATTGATGCTGAAGAGGAAGTTGAATTAACTAAATCATTAGGCGTCAAACAAGCTCCAACGCTTGTTGAAATTAAAAAAGGTAAAGAAACAGTTATTGCTAATTTATCTAATATTAAAAAGTATGTTGAGGAACAAAAATAGACAATGTATGATGTAATAGTAATTGGTGGAGGTCCTGCCGGTATCACGGCAGGCATCTACTGTGTTAGAGCAGGGCTTAAAACCCTAGTTTTAGAAAAGAATAACATAGGAGGACAAATTGCTTCTTCACCTTTGGTCGAAAACTATCCTGGGACACCATCAATTTCTGGACTTGAACTTGCAAATATTTTTGAGAGTCAAGCTGATGAACTAGGGGTGGAAATTGAATATGAAGAAGTTACTGAAATTAAACCAGGTCATGTTAAAGAAATAGTCACTGATTGTAATACATATAAATGTAAAACTGTCATTGTGGCAACGGGTGCTAAGTATCGTTTGTTAGGCTTAGAAAATGAAGTTAATCTTATTGGCAATGGTATATCTTTTTGTACAGCTTGCGATGGAGCCTTTTTTAAAGGCAAGGATGTAGCTGTTGTGGGTGGTGGAAATACAGCCGCTGTTAATGCTATTTACTTATCTAAAATATGTAATAAGGTATATTTAATAGTTCGTAAAGATAAGATGCGTAGTGATCAAGCTTTGATTCAAAAGATTAATGATACGCAAAATATTGAAGTTTTATATCAAAGTGTTACTACTAAACTTATTAGTAACGATGGATCTCTAACAGGTATTGATTATCTTACTGGTGATAAAGAAGGCCATTTAGACATCGAAGGATTATTTATTTCTATTGGCCTTGATGCCCAAACTGAGCTTGTTAAAGATAAGCTTAATTTAACTGAAGATAATTATATTCAAAGCGATGATTGTATGACTAATGAAGATGGTATCTTTGTTGCAGGAGATTGTCGTAGTAAAGTATTAAGGCAACTTACCACAGCCACTTCTGATGGAGCTATCGCGGCAACCCTTGCCATAAAATATTTAGATAATTATGAAGAATGCTAATATTTAGTGTTCTTTTTATTTACATAAAAAAATACAAGCAAATATTTATATTAGTGCATTTTTATGATATTATTGATATGGTGAAAGAAAATGGAGAAGAAAAAGATTTGGATTTTCAAAAGTAATACGCAAATGATTGTTTCAATCATTTTATTTATATTATTTATTATTGGTTTTATCTATATTAGTACAATTGATTTTACAAAGACAGATATTAATGATAGTGAAAAATTTGCTAGTGAATATAAAGATATTATAGATAAAGACAATATTTATGTTTATGTAAACAGTCAAGATGCTTATGCACATGTTAAAAGTAATAATGTTATTATCTTATTTGGTATTAAAGACAGTAAATGGGTTGGATATTATGCTAATGTATTAAATTCCGTTGCAAAAGAAAATGGTATTGAAAAAATCTATTATTATGATATAACTGATGATCGTAGTGATAAAAATGGTTCATATCAAAGTATTGTTAAGTATTTGAGTGATTATATAACTCATCTGGATGATGGAACGATTGATTTATATGGACCATCTTTATTTATTAAAAAAGATGGTGTAGTTTTATATTTTGATGATTCTAACGCCTTTATAAGTGGCAATATTAGCCCAGAAGAGTATTGGAATGAATATCAAACTAATTTACAGCGAAATACTCTTACTAGTGTATTAAAGGATTATGTGGTGATGGATAATGGAGAATAATGGTTGGAAATTTGGCCTTTTTGGTGTCTTTTTACTAGTAGTTATTATTGGTGGATACTTCTTAATGCAAAACAGTTTTACCGATAATAATACAACCAAAACTGTATATAAAACAAAGGTCAATAAAGAAAAAGATATTCGTAAAGATAAGAATAAAGATTATATTTATTTTGAGAATAAAGAAACAGTTGCTCATGATTTAGATATTGAATATCAAGATATTATTTTAAACTTTGAGGATAAAGAAAATATTCAAAATAAATTAAATGATGAAACAAAGCAATATAAAGAAGCTTTAGAATTTGATGAAGAGATGGAAGATCCTGACTTTGATAATGTCGTGAGTGCCACATACAAAACGTATGAATATTATATATATGAAGATTATATATCATTAGTGGTTAATTACTACACTTTTGATAGAGAAAATCTTATATCATTTGAGGATACAGATACATATGTTTTTGATAGACAAACTGGTTTAAGACTTAGTGAGGAAGACATACTAGCGTCTTTTGATTTAACTGAGGATGATGTATTTAATAAAATTGAAGAACATCTTGATGGGCAAAATTTGCTTACTGAGGTGGAAATTGATACGGATGCAACAATCGATGCAATTGAGGATTTAGCTATTTATGTTGATCGTTTAGGAAGATTATCTATGTCTATTCTTGTCATTAACGATCAAAAAGGCTATAATGAAGTAGTACTACTTAATTAAGGAGGTTATTATGGATACAGAAACTAAAATGAAAAAAGCATTAGAAAGTGTTGTTTCAAGACTTACGACGATTCGAGCAGGAAGAGCAAATCCAGCACTAGTTAATGGTATTATGGTTGAATATTATGGCACTTTAACACCAATTCAAAGTTTAGCTAATATAACTTCACCCGAAGCAAGACAATTATTAATTAAACCATTTGATAAATCATGCGTAAAAGATATTGAGAAAGCTATTCAAGAAGCAAATATTGGTATTAACCCTACGAATAATGGGGAAATGGTTATCTTAACAATACCAGAACTAACTGAAGATCGAAGAAGAGAATATGTCAAACTTGCTAAGAATATTGGTGAAGAAGGTAAAATTGCTTTGCGTAATATTCGTACTGAAGCTAAAGAGGAAATTACTAAAGCAGAATTTCCTGAAGATGAAGAAAAGTTATATTTAGATGATCTTCAAGAAATGGTTGATAAGTATAATAAACTTATTGATGAAGAAATAAAGAAAAAAGAAACTGAATTAATGGAAGTATAAAAAAACTATTCGAAATGAATAGTTTTTTTATTTACTTTCTTCGATAAAATTTTTGCTTTTATGTGGTTCATCAAACAAAAGATTTGGATAGTTTTGTTGTCTTAGAGCTTCATATGTGACAATTGCTACACAATTAGATAGATTTAATGCTCTTACATCAGCAGTCATAGGAATACGCATACAGTGGTCTATATGAGGCTTTAAAAGTTGGGGTGGAATACCAGTTGATTCTTTTCCAAAGATAAAGTATAGATTTTCATCCCTATTAGAATAATCAAATGATGTATGAGGTTTGTGACCATATCTTGTAAAATAATAATAAGTTCCTTCATTTTTACTATAAAAATCTTCGATGTTTTCGTAAACAAAATATTTACATTTATCAATATAATTAACACCAGATCTTCTTACACTATTTTCATCTAGTTTAAAACCCAAAGGTTTAATAAGGTGTAGGGTAGAACCGGTAGCAATACAAGTCCGCATAATATTTCCGGTATTTTGGGGTATTTCTGGTTCAAATAAAACAATATTTATCATTAATTCCTCCATTTAAAAAGCCATTAAATGGCTTTCTCATATGTATTATCTTTTAAAAGATTTACAAAGATATTATATTCAAAAACACCTTTTTTATCAACAATAATATCTTCGATGTTTCCACTTTTAAAATAAATTATACATGGTACATTAGAAATAATATTTGTATTAAATGTTTTGTTTAAATCGTCTAAGTAATTATCTTTATCTTTGATAGAAGTAACGTCTAGATAGTAAAATTCATCTTTTAGACTATAGTCATCGATAATGCGTTTTAAACGTTTTTCTAATTTATAAATGTTTTCATCACCAGTATAACTGATATAAACAAAATAATCGGTTGGTGACTCTTGTAAACCACTGCTAACATCTTTTAAATCATCCATATGATAGGTAATAGTACTTGTTTTCAAAAGATAACTTGTTAATAGTTTTTCTTCATTTTTTATTTTAATCCACGAAGCAACATACCACATTAGTAAAAGTACTAATATTGCTCCTAGTATGAGATGCAAGTAGCTTTTATAGGGAAAATATATACTTGTTTTCTTTGCCATATAATCACCATCCTTATTTTAGCAAATCTTGTTTTTAAAGTAAATATTATTGATTAGTATCAGGATTATCCGGATTTTCAACTTTTACAAGAACTTCTCGTGGTTTCGAACCATTTTGTGGACCTATAATTCCACGCGCTTCGAGTAAATCAACCATTCGAGCAGCACGGTTATAACCAAAACGGAAACGCCTTTGAATTAATGATGCGCTAATTTTACCGGTTTGAACCGCAAATTCAACAATTTCGTTGTACATTGGATCATCGTCGCCGCCTTCGCTATTACTTGAACCAGATGCAGAAGTATGAATGTCATCACTTGTAAATACCTCATCATATTTAGCCACAGCTTGAGTTTTACAATATTCAATTAATTTACTAATCTCACTATCAGAAATATAACAGCCTTGAATACGGGTAGGATCGTTTTGACCCATCGGAGCAAATAACATATCACCTTTACCAAGTAGTTTTTCAGCTCCAGAAGCATCTAGAATAGTACGGGAGTCAATTGATGAAGAAACAGCAAAGGCAATTCTGGAAGGAATATTATTCTTAATGACACCAGTAATGATATCTGTCGAAGGTCTTTGTGTTGCAACAATTAAGTGAATGCCGGCAGCACGTGCCATTTGCGTAATACGCATAATAGAATCTTGAACTTCTTTAGAGGCTACTAACATAAGGTCAGCTAACTCATCGATGATTACTACAATATATGGTAATTTTGGAATTTTATTATCTAAATGTTTCTTATTTTCTTTTTCAACCCATTCATTATAGCCAGCGATGTTCTTAACTTCTTTTTCAGAGAACAATTCATATCTTTCTTCCATTTTTTGAACAATCTTTTGTAAAGCAGCATTAGCCTTTTTAGGATCGGTCACAACTGGACTATATAGGTGAGGAGTACCATTATAATTAGATAATTCAACTTTTTTTGGATCGACTAAAACTAGTTTAACTTCATTTGGTTTATATCTCATCAAAATAGAACATATCATGGTATTAATACAAACTGATTTACCAGAACCAGTAGATCCTGCAACTAATAAGTGGGGCATTTTTGTTATATCTGTTAATATTGCTTTACCCATAATATCTTTTCCTAAAGCAACAAGAATTTTATTTTCACTTTTTTGATCAGCTGTTTCTTCAAGAACTTCACGGAAACCTACACTGGAAACTTCTTTGTTCGGTATTTCAACACCAATCGTATTTTTTCCTGGAATAGGGGCTTGAATACGTACATCCTTGGCAGCCATAGCAAGGGCAATTTCTTTATTTAAACTAACTATTTTACTTACTTTAGTACCATTTGAAACAGTTAATTCATATTCTGTAACAGCAGGTCCTATATGGATTTCAACAACTTTGCCATTTATTTCAAAATCTTTTAAAACTCTTTCAAGCATTTGTTTATTGGTATTAATATAGGCTTCTTCACCATTTGTTTTCTTTTTAGCAGTAGGGGTAAGTAAATCGAATTTTGGAAGCCGATAATTTGAAGTATCCATGTCTTCATCTTTAATCTCAGCATCAAATGATTCTTTTTCTATTTTTGGTTCAGCATGGTTATCTATATTCATATTTTTTAATTCATCGATACTAGTAACAACAATCTTGTTATCTTTTTGTTCAGAATTATCATCTTTCTTAACATCTTCACTAACTTCTTTAACGCCGACAAGTTCATCTCCTTCGACAACATATTCTTTATGAATATCGTTTTCAATAGCTTCTTTATTTTTCTTTAAGACATTAAGAAGTTTTTTAAACATATCAGCAATTGTTACATTGAAAGTTAATACAATTGCAAATAATAAAATAGCACATATGACAATAATACAACCTTTATAATCAAAAGCGCTTCCTAAAGCACCTGTTGATAGGGCACCAATAATTCCTCCCCCAATAACTATGGAATTATCACCACTAGCAAATAGTTTGTCGGAGGTAGAAATAGTACCAATTCTTTCCATATAATTTTCATAAGTTGTACTCATTAATTCGTTAAAGTCTGTTGTCTGTTTTAGAAACTCTATATGGGCAAAAGACAAAGTAACAATAATAATTAGATAGATACCGATTAACTTTGGTGAGAAAAACTTTGGTAGCTTTCTTTGAAAAAGCATATGCATACCTAACACTAAAATGAAAAGCAGTACAACAAAGTAAAATTCACCTGCTAAAAACATGGCAAATTCTTTAACAAATTTACCAATGGGACCAAAACCCATACCGATAATACCGATAAGCATTAAAATAATACCGGTTAATTCGACACTATATGAAAAACTATTTTTATTTTCTTTCTTGCTTCGTTTTTTCTTTGCCATATTTTTATTCACCATAACAATTATATCCTAAATAATAAATATTTGCAAAGAAATAAAGCATTAAATCATGGACAAAGGCCTATATTTTCATTATAATTAACTACGTGGTGAAAAAAATGAATATAAATGACTTTGATTATGAACTTCCGCAAAATTTAATTGCTCAAACACCGATTAAGAATCGTAGTGATTCTCGACTTTTAGTAATGGATAAAGAAACGGGTGAATTAACCGATACTATCTTTAAAAATGTCAAAGATTATCTAAAAAAAGGTGATGTCTTAGTCTTAAATGATACTAAAGTATTACCGGCAAGGATTTTTGGTAAAAAAGAAGATACCGGTGCTCATATAGAATTATTACTATTAAAAAATGTTGAAAAAGATATTTGGGAATGTTTGTGTCGACCTTTTAAAAGAGTAAAAGTAGGTTCAAAAATAATATTTAATGATGAATTATCTTGCATAGTAACGGAAAAACTAGAAGAGGGGATTATTCATGTTGATTTTACATATAAAGGTATCTTTATTGAAATAATTGAACGTTTAGGTTTAATGCCACTTCCTCCGTATATTCATGAAGAGTTAAAAGATCAAAGTCGTTATCAAACGGTTTATGCTAAGTACTTAGGAAGTGCTGCTGCTCCAACCGCTGGATTACATTTCACAAAAGAATTATTAAAAGAAATTGAAGATATGGGTGTAGAAATTTTATATGTAACTCTTCATGTTGGCTTAGGAACTTTTAGACCTGTGCAAGAAACGGATATAACAAAGCATAAAATGCACTTTGAAAGTTTTTCAATGACTCAAAAAGTAGCAGATAGACTAAATGAAGCCAAAAAAAAGCAGCGTAAGATTTACGCTGTTGGTACAACCTCAACTCGAACTCTCGAAGCCATTATGACAAAGTATAAAAGATTTGTCGAATGTAATGAAAGTACCGATATTTTTATATATCCTGGCTATGAGTTCAAAGCTATCGATGGGTTGATTACTAATTTTCACTTGCCTAAAAGTACTCTTTTGATGCTCGTAAGTGCCTTAACATCAAGAGAAAAAATATTAAACGCTTATCACCATGCGATTGATAATGAGTACCGTTTCTTTTCGTTTGGTGATGCTATGTTTATCAAATGATTATAATGATTTATTTTTAGTAATAGCATTTCTTTCAATAAGTTCAAATTCGTCAAACAATTTGAAACGTTTATTGATAGCATTTTCTATTTTTGCAAGAGTAGGATCATAAATACTAAAATTATTTATGCAAAGTTTTTTAAAATCATCTTTGTTATTAGTACTAACATAAGCTTCCAAAAATAGGAACTCAGGATCGATGATATTAGCATAAAAATATAATTTTTCATCATCGTTTTGTAAGCCAAAGTTCTTTGCACTAGTAACCAATCTTTCAGATGCAAAAGTCATTCTGCTGCCATAAGTATATAATTCGGCTTCAAAAAAGAAACGCCATTTTTCTACCAAGGCATCCAATTCTGCTTTTCTTTCATCAGATAAACGTAAAAAGTGTGTATAACTCTTAATGCCCATATAAAAATTTTTAATTGCTTCTATATTAAAATTATTATATCTACTCACGATATTAACCCCCTCTCGAACGTATAGGATAATATATTTTCGAAAAAAAGTCAAATTTTATGTTATAATGAGGGAGAAAAAGGTGTCTATTTATGAAAATTCAATTTACTTTAGATTATAAGGATTTAAAGACAAAAGCACGGTTAGGAACCGTTATTTTAAATGGTAAAAGGTATGCAACACCGATGTTTATGCCTGTAGGAACGAATGCTACGGTTAAAACCTTAAGTCCCGAAGAAGTAAAAGCAGTTGGCAGTGGTATTATTTTAGCTAATACTTATCATTTATGGCTTCGCCCTGGGGAAGATATTGTGGAAAAAGCCGGTGGATTACACCAATTTATGAATTATGATGGACCTATTTTAACCGACAGTGGGGGATATCAAGTCTTTTCTTTAGCTAAACCCAAAGATATTACCGAGGAAGGTGTTAAGTTTAAAAATCATTTAAATGGCGACACTTTATTCCTAACACCAGAAAAATCCATTCAAATTCAGAATAAATTGGGTAGTGATATTGCAATGTCTTTTGATGAGTGCCCTCCAGCCAGTGCTACGAAAGAGTATTTAAAACAAAGTATCGAAAGAACTATTCGCTGGGCTAAAAGAGGTCAAGAGGTACATAGTAATCCTAATCAAGCCTTATTTGGGATTATTCAAGGTGGTCCTTATGAAGATTTACGAAAATATTCAGCTTTAGAAACTACAAAGTTAAATTTTGACGGTTATAGCATTGGGGGAGTAGCTAATGATGGCGAAAGTAAATTAGATATGTATAAAGCTATTGATTATTCAATTCCTTATATGCCAGAAGACAAATTGCGTTATTTAATGGGCGTTGGTGATCCTATTGATTTAATCGAAGGAACAATTCGTGGTGTTGATATCTTTGATTGCGTTATCCCAACTAGACTAGCTCGCCATGGCCATGCTTATACTAAAATGGGTAAAATCAATATTAAGAACAATAAATATAAAGAGAGTTTTGAACCTATTGATGTTACATGTGATTGTTATGCTTGTCAAAATTATACCAAAGCTTATATTAGACATTTAATTGTGGAAGGAGAAACTTTTGGTGCTCGATTACTATCTATTCACAATATTCGTTTTTTAGTTCATTTAATGGAACAGATTAGAGAACACATTCGAAAGGGAACTTTATTAGATTTTAGGGAAGAATTTATTCAAAACTATTATGGAGGAAAGTATGAATTCAAGTAGAAGTATTATTTCTTTAACGGTTATTATTTGTACCTTAATTATTGCTATTCCAACCTTTTACAAGGTAATAACTGAGCACAATCGTAAATTAAATATCGTCACCAATAAAATGATTATTGAGGCAGCACAAGATTGTTATTATGATAATAAATGTCAAAATACCAAGATTACTTTAGAAGAACTATATAATCAAGGTTATTTATCTGAAAGAGTTATTAATCCTGTGACTAAAGAAGTATATGCTGATAATTCTTATGTTATTTTAAAAAAAGAAGATTCTAAGTTTCATGCTTTATAGAATCTTCTTTTTTATTTTTACCAATGATTCCTGAAATAATAGTTGTTATTAAAAGAACCAAATAATATAACAATGAACCTAATGATAAATTCTTGTGGAAAAAGATAATTGATATAACAAATAAAATACTTATTAACGTTAAACCTTGAATCATTCCATCTTCAAAACCTTTTTTATGAGCTGTTTTTCCAGATATATATCCATAACCAAAGAAAATAATAATATTTGTTATGAAAATAATAATTTTGGACAGGGAAGTATTCATTCCTAAAAGATTAAATAGTCCCATTATAAAGGCTAACAAGACTTCGACTAAAATAAAAATACCATATTTTTTGATTATTTTAAGATTATTTTTAATAAGAATCACCTAATAAATATATATGAATTGATTAAAATAATATGTTTTTATTCATTATATAAATGGTGATAGTGATGGAAATATTTAGTATTACAATTCGAACCATCTTTTTTTATTTTTTTATTACAATTGCTTATCGTTTAATGGGCAAACGTGAAATTGGTCAATTAGGTATTATCGACTTAATAGTATCTATTTTAATCGCGGAATTAGTTGCTATATCCATCGAAGAGTTAACTAATCCTATTTATTTTACGATTGTTCCCATTTCGGTACTAGTAGTTTTGGAAATCTTTTTAGCCTTTATTGCAACAAAGAGCAAGTCATTTCGTGATTTATTCGAAGGTAAACCATCCTTAATTATTTCTAATGGTCATATTAATTATCATGAAATGTTTCGTCAAAGATATACTTTAGATGATTTGTTACTTTCTTTAAGACAAAAAGATATTCGGGATATTAGTGAGGTAGAATATGCTTTTTTGGAAGCTAACGGCCGACTTTCAGTTTTTAAATATAAACCTTTTAAACAAAAGGGTAGTTATCCACTTCCTATTGTATTAGATGGATCTATTGCAAAAGATACTTTAAAATACCTTCATAAAGATGAAGAATGGTTTAATCAGATGTTAGATAATCAAAATATTAATCTGAAAGAAGTTTTTTATGCTTTTTATAATAAGAAAAAGATTTATATCATAAAAAAAAGTAAATATTAATTTACTTCTTCAAAACGATATTCTTGACTAGCATTAGGATATTTTTCTCGATCTACTTTGGAAATAAAATTATCATAACTTCTAACAAATATTTTTCCATCGTGATTTGATTGATATACAACCATTTTATCCATGATTCCATCATGATCGTGTTCAGCATCATAGCCTATATATAAAACCCTGTATACATTTCCTTTAAAATGACGATATGTAGTATTTACTTTAACTTCTCTCATTTTGCCACCACCTATAAATATATTATACATTTATTACTTTAAAATATCTATCTTTTATTGTATAATATAATTATAAGTAGAGAGGGTCGATAAAATGAAAGTACTTGTAGTAGGAGAAAGTAAGTTTAGTATTATTGCACTAAAAAATGAAAAGTCCTTACAAAATGGCGAATTTAATTATGATAATGTTGTTGAATGTGGTAATGGTAGCGCTTGTAATGTTGCATATGCTTTAGGTAAGTATAAAATGGATTCTTATCTTGCATCCGTTGTAGGTGATGATACTTTTGGTGCAATTGTTAAAAGAGAACTAGAAGGTGAAAATGTCCATACTGAATATATTGAAACGGCTTATGACAAAAGAACGCCTTTATCTTTGATGATACTTGATGAAGCTACTCATGTTACAGAAACTAGTAATATTTGTAAAGAAAAAATCATGTTAAAAAAGAATGATGTTCAATTTGAACCAGATATTATCTATATTGATGGTTATGATTATGGAGCATCTTTATCATTTTTAAACCGTTTTGCTAATAGACCGAGTGTTATTGGCGCTAAAAAATGTGATAAGGAAATTCTTGAACTTTGTAAGTATTGCCAATATATAATTGCATCAAAAGAATTTGCTGAGTGGTTAACAGGTGTAAAAATTGATTATAATAATCCTGGTTCTTTAGTTTCAATGTATTCAGCAATGTTAAATAAATTGGTTAGAAAAGAAATTATTGTAACCCTTGAAGATCATGGCGCTTTATATTGCAATGAGAACCAAATCAAGGTTATGCCTGGTCTAAAACTAGATGTTAAAGATACAACTGGATCTGGAGATGTCTTTAGAGCAGCCTTTATTTATGCTATTTCTCAAGGATATGATATTGAAAAAACAGTTACTTTTGCTAATATAGCTGCAGGACTCACGTGTGGTAAAGTAGGCACTAGAGATGCTATTCCTGAGATGAGCGATATTATGACATATTTCAAACAAAAATATCCAGATAATCTAGTCAATGATACTCCTCAAGCTGCACCAGCAACAGCGCCTGAAACTCAACCAACGCCGGCACCTGAAGCACAACCAGCTCCAGCCGAGGCTACACCAAGTGATAGTAACCAGTAAAACACCAGCCTTGGACTTACATGGTGAGATATCTTCGATGGTAGAAGTACTCATTAATGAGTTCATAAATGACAATATTAAATTAAAAAACGAAGTCGTTTTGATAGTTCATGGCAAGAGTACGGGTATTTTAACCAAAAAAACGCATGAAGTACTACAAAATAACAAGAAGGTTATTGAATATAAGATAGATAATTGGAATGTTGGCCAAACTATCGTAAAACTTAGAATTAAGTAATTTGAACAAATGTCCTTAAGTTTGACATTTGTTTTTTTTGCGCTATAATATTGCTCGCATTTGAGGAGGGTTCGAATGGAAAAAATTGATTATCGTAAAGAATTTAAAGAACGTTGTTTAACATGCGTAAATTATGAAATATATGATAAGGATTATTCAACACAACGTGGTTTTCGTTGTAAGCGTTATCGTCGTCCTATGGCCTTTGATGAAAAGTGTTATTATTATGAATTTAATGAAGCAAGAGGTAATAACATCATTCATGATGCCGTAGAGTGGCGAGTTAAAAAAGGTTATGATCCAAAACCAGATAATTCTTATTGGTACATTGTATCTACGATTAGCACCATTATTAAAATTAATCATGAACAAATTGATACTGACAATTACATGCAAGCATTTAAAAAGTTTAAAAGTAATTTAGAGTCATATCCTAATGGAGTTCGTTTCTTGGCTAGTTATGATATAAATGGACTTAGATTAGCGAGTATCTTATTAGATGGTTATTGTATTCCTAAAACTAAAGCAGCTACCATTGAATTTATTAAAACCGAATTATTACCATTATTAGATACTTTTGTTAATATGGTTAATTATAATAATCATCCTGGAGCACTTAAAACATATACTAAACTAATGGATGTTTTATCGATGCAATTTGACTATACACCAGTGGAAATTACGCCAAAGGATGAAATTAATCCTGAATTAATTGGTCCAGGAAGAGTAAAAAAACTACTACAAAGTATGGAATAAGTCCATACTTTTTTTGATAATTGACACAAAAACTTGACATTAAATCAAAAATATGGTATATTTTAAGTGCATGGTGAGATACTATAGGTAGACAACCATTTGACATATTCAACAAGATGTGCTATAATTATCTTGTCATAGGGGGTATAGATTATGAAGGGGTATGTTTTAGATTACGTTAATGAAAATGAATTTAGAAAGCTAGAAAGAGCTCTTAAGAAATATAATATGATAGCATTTAAAAAGTTAAATTTTGAATACTATCCATCATTAAGAAACGGTAAGTTCTTAGGAGAACTAGTAGAAAGTAACAAGAAGAATAGTACAGAAAAGTATGAACTTAAGTTACCAAGCGATAAAATATTTGCTCAAATTCATGGTGAAATTAAATTGGTTTATACTGTACATAAAAAAGAAGAGATTGTAATGCTTGAGACTTTAACACCAGAAGATATCTTATTAGAAGGTCACAGAAGTGAGCTTACTACTTATAAAGGTATTATGATTTCTAAAGAAAATGCTTCAAAAGATAAGTTTAAAATTGACTTACTTAATATGTTACAAGGAAAATAGGAACTTTTAGTTCCTATTTTTAAGTTCAAATTTCAACCGCACCACTTTAGTAATTTGATTCTATCTCAAAAGTTGATTTAAAGTCAAATATTTTTTTAGGCATAAAGTTTATTTCAAATGCAATATTTTCTAAATAATATTGAGTTATTGTTTTTAA
>JAEEGL014354083.1_pt1 | contig 14980 bp, 9 predicted proteins | sample 9134231 | NCBI WGS metagenome assembly JAEEGL01 (sample SAMN16246548, study PRJNA631951) | gut metagenome | biome: gut microbiome; feature: rumen; material: fiber-attached | host: Bos | place: Iran: Karaj | collected 2018-10
CGCCCTGGGGCGCCGTCGCCCGCTTCGCGGGCAGATAGGAAGATAGGAGATAAGAGATAGGGGATAGGAGATAAGAGATAGGAGATTTCTGGCATTCTCACTTCTGGCATTGATGCTCAATTGATGTTTTTGTCATTTCCCCCGTTCCCGCTCATTCCGCTCATTCTTCTTGCATAGCGGCTTTCGATGTGATACTCTTTTTGCATTCCCGCATGGCATGGCCACGAGGGAAATTTCAGGCGTGATGAACATTTCTGATACCATCCCTACTGCAGAGGACTTCCGCACGGAGTTCAAGCGTGACGTAAAATCGTCTGACCTTGAGCGAAAGGTTGTCGCTTTTTTGAATTCCCCCGATGGTGGCAAGAAGAAAGGCGGTATAAAAAAGGGCGGACCCAAAACCGAGAAAGGCGGTATAAAGAAGGGCGGACCCAAAAGAGAGGATTATCTTAATCAAGGCGTTCATGTAAGAATCCGCATTGCCGAACTTCTTGCAAACGGAGAGGCGACCACGACGGCACAACTAATCGAACGGCTTGGAAAAGCTCGAAGCACCGTTTTCAAACATCTTGCATTGTTGCGCAGGATGAATGTCATTCGATATGTCGGATCGTCCAAGAACGGCCATTGGGAAGTCAGGCCAGGAGGTGTGGAATGAGCGATTCGGAATTGCGATTCCTACCCGATTGGGATATGGCTCATACAGGCCAAAAACTCTTGCACAGTCTGCTACAACTGTGATACTCTTTTTTCATTCCCGCGTGGCGTAGCCACGCGCGAAAGTTCTTTTGACAATGGCGGGGCGCAAGTCCCGCCTACGGGCCAAGCATCGTTCGGTCGTTTGTTCGTTGTTTCGTTTATTCGTTAACGGCGGGCGAATGATCGAGTGATGCAAGGCCAAAACCCCGTGGTAGGGCGCTCTCGCCGAGAGCGCCGCGTTTAAAAGTCGAAAGTCGAAGGTCGAAAGTCCGTTCCCATAACGAATAAACGACCGAACGACCAAACGACTAAACGAATCTCGCGGGGAGCCGCAGTGCCCACCAGGGGCTGCGGCATGCTACGCAACAGCGTATTGAGCCTTAGAGTAAAACCGCTAATTTCACTTGATCAGGCGAGATACGGTGGTGCGTCGCGTGGGGAACCACGCGGCGCACCCTTTATCCATGTTTGATCAAAGGCTCTTAGCGGTGCCTACTCTAAGACATGGACAAGAGGGTGCGCCGCTTTCTTTTTCCCACGCGGCGGGGTAGCCTCATTGCAAACGAGCGCGGGGAGAGTTTGAATGGAAAACATAATGGATACAAGCACCAGTCTCAGCGATGCAGGCAGCAGCGGCATGAATCATGCGAAAAGCGAATTGCGGGAATTGCGGCCGCAACCGGGAGGCCAGGAAGTGTTCGACTGGTCAGAACTTGAAGGCAGAGACTGGGTGCGTCTTCTGAGAAGACATCCTGAATTCGCGGATAAATGCGACTGGGAGAAGCTTGATGGTGACGATTTGGCAAAACTGCTTATTCAACAGCCTCTCTTTGCCGGCCGCTGCCCATTGGAAAAGCTTGATGGCGAAGATTGGGCTAATTTGATTGGAGGACAGCCTCTCTTTGCCGACCGCTGCCCGTGGGAGAAGCTTAATGGGGATGATTGGATGTTCTTGCTCAATCAGCAACCTCAATTAGCCGACCATTGCCCATGGGAGAAACTTGACGAAGGGAATTGGACTTTACTGGTGATGCACAAGCCTCAGTTCGCCGAACATTGCCCATGGGAGAAATTCACAGGGTATCACTGGGCTTTTGTGCTTGCCGAACAGCCTCAGTTTGCCGACCGTTGCCCATGGGACAAGCTTGATGGAGATGATTGGGGGTCTTTGCTCAAAAAACAGCCTCAGTTCGCCGACCGTTACCCATGGCATAATCTTGGCGGATACGATTGGGCACAATTGCTTAGCAAGCAGCCGCAGTTTGCCGACAGATGCCCTTGGAACAAGCTCGCCGGAGGCGATTGGGTTCAGTTACTTAGCAAGCAACCGCAGTTTGCCAATCTTTGCCCATGGGAGAAACTTGAAGGTGGTGAATGGGCGGAATTACTTAAAGAGCAGCCACAGTTCGCCGACCATTGTCCATGGGAGAAGCTTGACGGATCCGACTGGGCGTCGCTACTCATCAGGCAACCCCAGTTCGCAGACCTCTGTTCTTGGGAAAAGCTTGACGGATGCAATTGGAGTTCATTGTTGAGGGAATGCCCTCAGTTTGCAGATAATTGCCCTTGGGGTAAGTTTGACGGTGGTGATTGGAGTGCATTGTTGGAAGGTAATCCACAGTTCGCCGACCGTTGTCCATGGGAGAAGCTTGACGGATCCGACTGGGCATCGCTACTCATCAGGCAACCCCAGTTCGCATGTCATTGCCAATGGGAGAAGCTTGAAGGTAACGATTGGTCATATTTACTGGCTTTGAATCCGCAGTTTGCAGATCGTTGTCCGTGGAAGATACTTGACGGATGGAACTGGGCTTTGCTGCTAACCGAACAGCCTCAGTTCGCAGACCATTGCCCCTGGGAGAAGCTCTCCGACTACGATTGGAATTCATTGCTTAAAAAACAGCCGCAATTCGCGATGTTTAAGCCCAAAGCATGAGGATTGCACTGATGAAGCGGCAATATCGGAGGTAGTTCCCGAAATCTGACAGGTTCGGGCAAACTGACTTTCAAGCTTAGGATTTAACAGAATCGGAGGAATCGGGAATGGCAGGAACTCGGAAAAAACGGACAACAACGGAAGGAAAGGTGAATCTGGACTCGATCTTGTTCAAATGTCGGGACATCCTTAGGCAGGCGCGCAATTCGGGTTCGTTTTTCGAAAAGCGCGACATGATGCTGACGCTCGTGTTCCTTCGCTTCATCGGCGAGAAATTCGAGGACGGTGTCGAAAACCTCCGCAAGGACCTGACTGCGCAGGGATTCGATCTTGACGACCCAGACATCAAGGCCGCGTTCCTTGACGACCCCACCTTTAGGGACGGCACCTACAATCTCCTTCCAGAGGCCCGCTGGTCCACCATCATCAATACTCCGGCCCCAAACCTCAACGTCGCGCTGGACACCGCCCTGCACAGCATCGCATCCAACAGCAAACCTCTGAAGGGCTGTTTTGTGGAAGGCACGTTCACCACCCGGAACCTCGCCCCGAACGACATCAAGAGCCTTGTCGACGAGATTAGCAAGATCAGCCACAAGGCATTCGGCGAAGAAAAGGACCTCATTGGTCGCGTCTATGAGTATTTCCTCAAGGAATTCGCCGTCAATGCGACCAAAGAAGAGGGCGAATACTATACGCCCCACGATGTCGTACAGTTGATTGCCGCCATGATAGAGCCCTTTGACGGCACGTTGTACGACCCTTGCTGCGGTTCGGGCGGCATGTTCATCCAGAGCGCGGAGCTGGTCAAGGCGAAGCGGGGCGACATCAGCCGCATAAACATCTACGGGCAGGAGAAGGAGCCGGCGACCTATCGCCTGGCGAAGATGAACCTCGCTCTACGCGGAATCAGCCACAACCTCGGCGACGAGGCGGATTCGTCTTTCTCCCACGACCTTCATAAGGGATTGTACTTCAACTACATCATGGCCAATCCACCGTTCAACCTGAAGAATTGGTTTAATGACAACTTGAGAAACGATGCCCGCTGGGCAGACTACGTTACGCCGCCCGCAAGCAACGCCAACTATGCCTGGATTCTGCATATACTTTCCCATTTGAAGCCGCTGAACGGCTTGGCCGGTTTTCTCCTTGCCAATGGTGCCTTGGGAGACAGCGACACCGTGGAAATCCGGGAAAAACTGATCAGGAACGACAAAATAGAAGCCATCGTCATCCTGCCCCGCGAACTATTTATCACGACGGACATCAGCGTCACGCTTTGGGTTCTGAACCAGAACAAAAAGGGCGGAATCTCTGGCGAACGGAAGCTGCGAAACCGAGAGCACGAAATCCTGTTCATGGATTTGCGGACCTGGACGGAGAATCCCGTCAAAGACGAGAACAAGAAGAAAGTGCGATTGATTACAGAGCAGATCGAGCGGGCGGCGGCAATATACCATACATGGCAGAGCGAAGGCACAGACGGCACACACTATGAGGTGCCGGAACTGTACCGCAGCGTGGGCATCGCCGAGATCGAAAGGAACGGATGGAGCCTCGTCCCAAGCAAGTACATCGAATTCGTCGACCATGACTTGGAGATTGATTTCCCTGCGGAAATGGACAGAATCCAGCGGGAGATGAGCGAAGTTCTTGTCCAGGAGAAGCAATCGCAGAAGATGCTGGAGGATGCCTTCAGGGGGATTGGCTATGGCCTTAACTAAATGCAAGCTTGGCAAGTTCATAGAACTTCTAGAGGTGACGAACGAGGATCTTTCGTTCGGACCAGATGATGTCCGCGGAGTCAACAACCGGAAAATGCTGATGCCGACCAAGTCGGATATCAATGGACGAGACCTCGCCAAATTTCAGGTAGTGCATCCCGGTGAGTTTGTTTTCAATCATAGGACATCTAGAAACGGAAGCAAGTTCAGTATCGCGGTTAATGGCGGCAACAAACCCGTAATCTGTACGGAGGATTACGTGGTGTTCCGAATCAGGGAGGCGTCCAAGAATGACATACTTGCCGATTGGCTTTATATGTTTTTCAATCGTCCAGAGTTTGATCGCTATGTCATTACAAACTCCTGGGGCAGTTCAACAGAATTCTTCAATTGGGATGACCTTTGCTCCGTGGAGTTGAATTTACCTTCGCGTCCTGTTCAGCAGAAGTATGTTGACATTTACAAGGCAATGGTCGCCAATCAGAAAGGCTATGAGCGAGGGCTTGAGGATTTGAAGCTTGTTTGCGACGGATATATTGAAGACCTGCGGCGCAAAATGCCATGTGAAAAGATCGGGCCGCATATCACCTCCAAAAAAGTCAGAAATCTGGATAAAAGTAATGAGTGCGTTGTTGGGCTAAGCACTAGGAAAGAATTTCGAGAAGCGCAAAGTCGTGTGAACAGGGAAGAGCTTGGTAGTTACAAAATAGTTGACCCAGGTGATTTTGCGTTTGTTCCGACAACCGACACATGGAAAGTGTTGGCATTTGCACTTAACAAGTTTGATCATGCCGTTGTCGTTTCGCCCATTTATGAAGTATTTGCGATTGATAAAGCGGCAATCGTTCCAGAATACCTTTCAATATGGCTTTCAAGAAGGGAATTTGATCGCTATGCACGGTTCAATTCTTGGGGATCAGCGCGAGAAAACTTCTCGTTTGAGGAAATGTGTAATGTACAGATTCCAATTCCTGACATCAAGGTGCAAAAGGCAATAGCAGGGATTTTCGATGTGTACAACGAGCGAAAGGCTATCAACGAACGCTTGAAAGCCCAGATTAAAAACATCTGCCCAATCCTTATAAAGGGATCGCTTGAAGAAGGAAAGAGCCATTGAGCCGGAAGGAGAGCGCCATGTCGAAGTTGAAGAACTACAACGGACGCTATTGCGAATCGGACTACGAAAACGCCTTCATCGCCTTTTTGGAGGCGGAGGGCTGGCAGTACCTTGCCGGGAACAGCATGACGCGCGGTTCCATGCGCGAGGTGCTGTATGTAGATGACATGGAGCAGTTTTTGAGCAAGGTCAACCCCGATTTGACGCCGGACGAGATCCGCCAGATTCAGGATGCCGTCCGCCTCGCGGGCGCGGACAGCGACTTCGCCACTCTGCATAAAGTCTATGGGTGGATGGTCAATGGCGTCCAGTTTACGCCGGAAACCGGCATCGCCCGCATGGTGGCGCTGATCGATTTCGACATGCCGGAGAACAACATCTTCCGAGTCGTCAACCAGTTGACAGTGGAGTACACGAACAATGGGCAAGTCAAGAACCGACGGCCCGATGTCCTACTCTATGTCAACGGGTTGCCGCTGTGCGTAATTGAACTAAAAAACCCCGGCGACGCAAATGCGACCATTTTCAAGGCCTGGGAGCAAATCTACGAACGCTATTGGCGGGACATCCCGCACCTTCTCCATTATTGCCCGCTCGCATGCATTTCCGATGGCGTAAAAACAAGACTCGGCACAGTCCGCACCCCCTATGAGCACTTCTACGCCTGGCGCCGCGTCAACGACGGAGACAAAGTGTCCACCCTTCCTTTCGAGGAAACCGGAACCTTGGTCAAAGGCGTGTACAGCCCGACGCGTTTTCTGGAGATATTCCGAGACTACATCTACTTTCAAGACCGCGAATACGATGGCGACGAAGTGGAAATCGTCTGCCGTTATCCGCAGTTCTTCGCCGCCCGCCTGCTCAAGAAGAGCATCATCCGGTCGGTCAAGGAAAAGAACGGCAAGGGCGGCACCTATTTCGGGGCGACCGGTTGCGGCAAGACATACACAATGGCGTTTCTCGCGCGGCAGCTTGCCATGCGATGTTCTGACATATCGGAAATAGGCTCACCGACGGTTGTCATGATCGTCGATCGCGACGACCTTCAAAAACAAGGCGCGAAGCTCTTCACCAAGAGCAAGGAGTTCCTGAACCTTGGCGAAGTCAGCGTTGTCCCGAGCAGAAGCCAGTTGCGACAGGAGCTTAAGGCCCGTGAGAGCGGAGGGTTCTACATCTGCACGATCCAGAAGTTCTGCGACCGCGAGGATGACAAGGTGGGGCTTATCAACGACCGGGCAAACATCATCTGCTTCTCGGACGAGGCGCACAGAACTCAGCTGGAACATTCCAAGAAAATCAAGTTCAGCAAGGATGCGGACGAAAACATGCGGGCGATGATCTCGAAGCCATACGCCAAGGTGCTGCGAGAGGCGTTCCCGAATGCGACATTCGTCGGCTTTACCGGGACCCCGATCGCGGAAACATACCAGACCTTTGGCGACGAGATAGACCGCTATTCGATGGATCAGGCCGTCGCCGACGGGTTGACCGTTCCCATCAAGTACCATCCGCGAATCACAAAAGTCCTGCTGGATCCGGCCAAGGCACAGCAAATCGAGGCCTACTACGCCAAGTGTCTGGACGATGGCGCAACCCAAGAGGACATTAAAGCCAGTAAGGAGGCTATGAGTTCCATTGAGGTGATTCTTGGAGAGCCTTCGCGGCTGGAGCGCCTCGCTGAAGACATTCACAATCATTATGTTTCGTCTTGCGCCAACGATCCCGGCCGGATTCAGAAGGCCATGGTCGTTTGTTCCAACAGGAAAATCGCATACGATTTGCTACAGAAATTCAGGACCGGATACCCGGAGTGGTTCGACGAGAAGAAGGCGTCTGACGGCGTTCCAGTCTCGGAGGATGAATTGCGCAAGCTGAAGCCCATGCCCTTCCTGGCGATGGTTGCAAGTGTCGGCAGCAACGACCCGGCGGAAATGTACAACTATCTTGGCGGAGTGAAAAACGACAGACGATCTGACGACCTTGCCGCCATGTTCAAGGAAGACAAGTCGAACTTCCGCATTGTAATCGTTGTTGACATGTGGATTACCGGCTTCGACGTCCCGTCGCTGACCTACATGTACAATGACAAGCCGCTGGAAAAGCACATGCTGATCCAGACAATCAGCCGCGTTAACCGAAAGTACCCTGGAAAGGAATACGGTCTGCTCGTCGACTATATCGGCATTCGTGACGAAATGCTAGAGGCTAGGAAAATCTACGGCGGAGAGAATTCTGTCGCACCCACCAAGGACGACGTCGAACAGGCGACGGGAATATTCAGGGAAGAGCTTGCCATTCTGGAACAACTGTTCTCCCAATACGATTTGAAGCCGTTCCTTGACCCCGGCAAAGACCCCGCAGAACGGTACAAACTGCTGGCAAAGGCTGCCGAATATGTTTTCGTATCGACGGAGGAACTGAAAACGGAGAACAGTGCTGAGAAGAACATCCAGAAGGTTTCGTTCAAGACCTATTTCCTCAAGACCGTGAAGAGGATGCGGGCGGCGTATGACATCTGCCAGCCATCGGGCGAGCTTTCCGAAGGGGAATCCGCGCTGGCCCAATGCTTCATGGCGATAGCCGGATTCGTGCGAAAGATGAGCGGCACTAGCGAAGTAGATGCCGACAGCATGAACAGGCATGTCGCCAAGATGATTGAAGAAGCATTGAAATACAACGAGGTCGAAAGCATTCTTGAGAACGGAGAGGAAGAGGACATCTTCAGCCCGGAATACTTTGAAAAACTGTCTTCAGTGAAGATGCCGGCGACCAAGCTGGAGTTGCTGGTGAAAATGCTTCGCAAGCAGATTAAGGAATATGGCAGCACGAACCAGATGGCGGCCAAGCGATTCCAGGAGATGCTCGAAGAGACCATCAGGCAGTACCACGAACGGAGAAAGCATCTTTCGGCGGAGGAAGCGGGCGAGACCCAGGAAACGACTTCGGAGGAGATTATCAGGAGCGCGACGGAACAGGCGCTTCAAATTCTTCGTGAAATGAATGCCGATCGCGAAAGTTTCCGAAAAATCGGACTGACCTTTGAGGAAAAGGCTTTCTACGACATCCTGATGGCCTTGCGCGATGAACGCAATTTCGAGTATGGCGAAGACAAGATTGTCGACGAGGTGGTGGTCAACGAGAAATGCAAGTCTCTGGCAAAGAAGATTAAGGAGATCATAGACGTAAAATCTTCTTTTGCGGATTGGCTCAACAACCAGATAATACGGGACCAGCTCAAATTCGACATTAAGGTTTGCCTGGTCAAAAACGGCTACCCGCCGCAGTATAGCCCGGAAGTATTCCGCAAAGTCATGGAACAAGTGGACAATTTCAAGGAACACTCCCAAGGCGAGTCCGCCAACGCCCAAGCAACGGTTTCCAGTGATATGTTTGTGGAATCGCCTGTTTTTTCGCCCTATGAATACGCGGAAGCGGCAATGACGGATTTAGCCGATGGCCTTTGAGAAGAACACCTATGTTGTTCCGCCGGATCAACGGCCAAGGGAAAAGCTTTTGCGCGACCCTAGTGGAAATTCGCTCTCCGATGCAGAGCTGCTTGCCATTGTTCTCAACACAGGGACAGTTGGATGCCCAGTCTTTGAACTGGCGCTCCGCATGTTATGCGTTTTCCCGTCTGCCGAGGCGTTTGCTGGCGCCGACTGGCTGGAAATGAAAACGCAGATCGCAAAATGGAATGAAAAGAACCGAAAATCGCAGATTCGCGGTCTGGGGGATGCGAAACTAATGCGTCTTGCTGCGGCATTCCAATTCGTGGTGCGGATACGTTCACGCGTTTCCGTGGATGATTTCAGAAATGTCGCATTCGACCCAGAAAACCCCGGAACTCTGGAACCAGTCTTCCGGCGGATTCTGGAGAAAGCTCCTGAAAAGGAACACTTCTATGTTTTGCCTGTCGATGCAAAACTCCATCCGCTTTGCGCACCGATTGATGTCTCGCAAGGAACCATAACGAAGACGCCGGTCCATCCGCGCGAAGTCTTCTGCGAAGCCACGCGCTATCGGGCACGCGCTATCGTCGTCGCCCACAACCATCCCGACGGAGACCCAGAGCCGAGTTACGAGGACCGAGCCGTTACCCGGCGTCTCGTGGAAGCTGGTCGGATTCTTGGGATAAAACTTCTCGATCATCTCGTCGTCGCTACTGCCCGCGGCAACTCGGAGAGCTATCGTTCGATCCGCGAGACGAACCCAGAACTCTTTGCATAAAGGTCGCGAACGTGCTTAACTTTTCACCTAACCTACGTACAATACCATGCATGATGGGACCCTTTTGCTATTTCATAGGGCAACGCTTTGTGCTGATTTCTTTCACGGGGTGCCGCTTTCTTTTCCCGCGCGGCGGCAATGCCTCGCAATTGAACTTGCGTGGGGTTAATGTGAATGGAGAAGACCATGACGGACAACGACGAACAAATGTTCAAGAAGTACCTTGAAGCTGCGGAACGCGGCGACGTGGCGGCAATGAAGTCAGTAGGCGATTGTTATTTTTGTGGCGAAGGCGTGGAAGAAGACCCGAAGAAAGCCTTTGAATGGTATGGCAAGGCCGCCGAACAAGGTGATGCAAAAGCGCAGTACGCATTGGGATTGTGCTACTTCCGCGGTGAGCATGGGGAGCCTGACTGGACAAAGGCAGTAGATTGGTGGCGAAAATCCGCAAAGCAGGGCGAGCTTCAAGCTCAGGTCGCTCTTGCTTATTTGTTTTCCGCCTCCATAAACCCACACCTAGACCCAGTCCTCGCTTTTTGCCTCCGTCGGGATTTCCCAGAACTAAAAATGGACGAGGCTGAAATAGCGTATTGGTGGCGCCAAGCCGCAGAGCAGGGTGATGCGGAGGCGCAGTGGCGGCTTGGTGTCTGCTATTCAGAAGGCTGCTTGGTAGATAAAGATGACGCGAAGTCCGTGGAATGGTTCAGCAAAGCAGCGCAACAGGGTCAAAAGAATGCTCAGTATTGCTTGGGAACTCGCTATAGAGACGGCATAGGCATTGAAAAGAGTGACAAGGATGCCTTGCTCTGGCTCCGCAAGGCGGCTGAGAAGTTTGAGGATGCCGAGCGCGATCTTGAAGAGTTAATGGATGTAATGAAGGCGGAATGTGGCGATGCCGCGTCCATGAAGTCGCTTGGCGACCGCTACGAAAATGGCGAAGGCGTGGAAAAGGATCATGAACTCGCCATCATCTGGTGGCGACGGGCGGCCGCGCAGGACAATCCCGACGCCAAGTACGCGCTTGCTTGTTGCCAGTTGTCAGGCGATGGCATGGAGCTTGACGAGGCCAAGGCAATAAAAAGCATCGTTGAACTTGCCGATACTGGCCATGCCGACGCTATGGGCGAGCTCGCGGAAATCCGCGAGAACGCGGAAGCCGGTGATTCGGAATCTCAGTTTTTACTTGGATTGTCATTGGCAGGAAAGGATGACGCCAAGTCGGCCGAATGGCTGGGAAAGGCGGCGGAAGGAGGCCTGGCTAAGGCACAGTGCGTACTTGGCATCCTATACCACGATGGCAAGGGAATCGCGAAGGACGAGAACCTCGCGTTGAAGTGGTTGGAGAGGGCCGCTGAGGCCGGAAACACAACGGCACAGTGTAAACTCGGAGAAGATCATTATTGGGACGTTACTGACAGTCTGGCTCCGCTATGGTTTGGGAAGGCCGCAGATCATGGCGATGCGAGAGGCATTTCATGGCTGGCCGACTGCTTTGAAAATGGTTTCGGCGTCGAGAAGGACTTGTCCAAAGCCATTGAACTCCGTTCTCGCGCCGCAGATATGGGGTTCCCCGAGGCTCAGGCCTTTCTAGGAGAAAACTACTTGCGTGGCGAGGGAGTTCCAGAGGATGAAGAGCGCGGGAGAGCATTGCTGCGAATCGGCTGTGCCCGATCAGAGGCAGAGGACAGGCGAGACTGGAATCTGGATGCTTACGGCGATTCGGATTGGGACTTCTACACAGATATTCTGTACGATTGGCCGCTTATTGATGATGAGGAAGTATTCGCTGGTGGCTATGTAGGTAGAGAAGAAGACGAAGGGCGCAGTTGCCCGCAGGGATATTTGCGTCCGTTTATCAAGGCTCCCAATGCCGTTTTCTGGGCACGGTACATCAATGAGATGAAATATAGAAACGAGTTGGGCCTCTGCGGCTTTTTTTCAGGGGAAAGCGACTGTTATAGCATGGACTTCTGGCCCAAGACGGAACTCTTCCAATTTTACACGCTCGCGGAGATGGATGAATTTCGGCGCGTTTTCTACTGGTACGAGGGGAATCGAAATCCGTGGTCGGCGATGCTTGATGAGTTTTATTCGAAAATCCTCGAGTTCGGGATATTGAATGAGCGCGACGCCTGCTTTGCCATCGGCCAGTTGTCCGGCGTCATCTGCAAATGGTTCTACGCCCAACTGCACGAATGGCCACAGCGCCATCCGTTCGACATGCCGAATCACGGCTGGCTTGAATCTTGGCAAGTCGATGCATATCACGGGGCGAATCGTCTCCGTGTCATCTTCAACGTCATCCTCCGCGCCTCGCTCGTCAAGATGTTTGGGTGCTATGAGAAGCACATTGCGGCACTTCTTGCGGTCATCGATAATACCTTCGTCAACTACGAAGACTACAAGGCGTACGTCGATGCGCTACCAGCCGACAAGAACGCGGAGGTTTATCGCCGAATCAGGGCCAAGATTGGCATGAGGACGGAAAGCGGGTATCTCTTTGCCCTTGGAGAGGGAGCCGCGCAATAGGACACTTCCCACTGAAGTCATGTCATGGGTCAACTGAACGGAGGTTTGAATGAGTACAAACGCAAAACTGTGTGACATCTGCGGAATGGGCGTGAATCAGGAGAAGTGCATCATCTGCGGAAGGGTGTTTTCCAGAAACATGGCGTACCTTTGCAACTCCTGCGCTTCAAGTCCGCAGGGGGACAGGTGCATAAAGTGCGGACGGCCGTTCGCCCGCAAGCAGGCGATGCTCTGCACGGCCTGCGCCATCAAGTACCAAAACAGATGCGTCAAGTGCGGACGGCACTTCTGAGTTAGGGGTTAGGGGTTAGTCGTTAGTCGTTAGTCGTTAGTGCCAGTTGGATAGTTGAGTTGTTGGCTAGTTGGACAGTTCATTAGTTGGCTAGTGGTTGGTCGCTAGTGGCTAGTGATGGGGGTTGTCGCTGAGCAGCTGTCATTTGCTCCACCGTCTGCCTGTCGCTGCTGATGCGAATGTAGCCAAAAATCATTGTTCTGTCCCTCCGTTTGGTATAATGGATACCGTGACAATCCATTATCATAAATCAGTTACGCCCATTGCATTCGCCAAGGAACATGGGCAATCCGACATCACTTTGCACGAATCGCAAATCGATGCGCGCGTCTACCGCCTCTATGGCCAATCCCCAGATGAAATCAAGATTGTCGAGGGCGAATCATGACTACCCGAACCCAAGACGAATGGCGCGCGCTGGTCGCGCGGTTACAGGCCCTTCCAAGAGAAACGGAATGGGTCGAGTTCAAAGTAGGCAACAAGGATCCTGAACGCATCGGAAAGTACGTTTCGGGACTGTCGAACGCGGCCTGCGAGCAACAGGAGGACTTCGCCTACCTGCTTTGGGGCATCGATAATGACACACATGAAATCGTTGGGACGTCGTTCGCCCCCGACGCCATGAAGGTCGGGAATCAACCCCTTGCCCTTTGGTTGCGTTCGCTCCTTTCACCGGAAATCGGGTTTGCCTTCCATGAGGTCACTTTTCCAAAGGGCAATGTTGTTATTTTGGAAATTGAAGCTGCCTATCGGCAACCCATCGCCTTCCGCAAGGAACCATGGATCCGCGTCGGTTCGGCGCTCACGGAGCTCTCTAAATACCCGCACAAGGCCGCCCGCATTTTCCGCACGATCGGCCGAGACTGGTCGGCCGAGCCAGTCGAAGGCGCCGGCATTTCCGCGCTCGATCCAGATGCGCTCGCCTTCGCGCGAAAGCAATTCGCCGAAAAGCACGAGCGAGATGCGTTCGCCGGGGAAATTGTTGGCTGGGACGACGAAATGTTCCTGAACAAGGCCAAGTTGGCGATTGAAGGCAGGCCAACGAAGGCCGCATTACTCCTTCTTGGGAGGCCGGAGTCCGCTCATTGGCTTGCGCCGTCCGTCGCGAAGATCACTTGGAATCTTCTTGACGCAGAGGGAACGAGCTTGGACTACCACCATTTTGAGCCACCGCTCTTGCTCGCCGTGGACCGTGTTTTCGCGAAAATCCGCAACATGACGCTTCGCACGATGCCGGACGGCACACTTTTCCCAGTCGAGATTTCGCAATACGATCCGTGGGTTTTCCGCGAAGCCGTCCACAACGCCATCGCCCATCAGGACTACCGACTTTGCAAAAGCATCGTCGTCACGGAATTTCCAGACCACCTCGTGATTGCCAACGCAGGGGCTTTTCTTCCAGGGACAATCGATTCCGCATTGGCAGCCCAGACGCGACCGCGCCACTATCCCAACGCGGCGTTGGCCGAGGCCATGGTGGAGCTTAAGATGATCGATACGATTGGTTCGGGCATTCGACGCATGTTCATGACCCAGCGCAAGCGGTTCATGCCAATGCCGGACTACGACCTCGCGCCGGATGAAGTCTCCGTGACATTGCCGGGACGGATCCGCGATCCGAAATACACGCAACTGCTGATTCGGCGTTCCGACTTGCCGCTTTCCGATATCATCCATCTTGATCGACTGCAAAAGGGGGCCCGGCTTGACAAGACGACCGCCGCGGAATTGAGAAGAAAGGGCCTCGTTGAAGGCCGATACCCAAACATCTTCCCGGCTGGCGAAGTCGCCGCCGCTGGTGAAAAAGTCGCGGAATATGTTGAGGCAAAAGGATTCGATGACGATTTCTTCATGCACCGTATTCTGCAATTCCTATGCGTCAAGGGGACCGCTTCTCGAAAAGAAGTTGAGATAATACTCTTGAAACACCTTTCGACCGCCCTCTCGGACACGCAGAAAAGGAATAAAATCGGCAATCTCCTTTCCGTTTCCATGTGCCGACAAAGAGGATGGATCACGAACATCGCTGGGAAGGGGCATTCTTCTTGGGCATTAACTCCAAAAGGTTCTGCCGAGTGCCGAAGGGGAAACGCCAGCTGCCGCAGAAAGTGTCACGTTGCCGATGGAATTGGCTAGATTCTCAACCGAAGAACCTGAATCACAATTAAGAGCCGTTAAGAGCAAATTAAGAGCAAACTAAGAGCAAATTTGCTTAAAGAACTGCTTGATGTTTTGTCAGAGGAGTAAACGCAACGATGCCTAGGTAGGCATGAAGGTGCCTGACACCAGAAAAGGAACAATGTGCGCAGCTGCAGGCGATGCTCTGCACGGCCTGCGCCATCAAGTACCAAAACAGATGCGTCAAGTGCGGACGGCACTTCTGAGTAAGGGGCTAGTGGCTAGTCGTTAGTGATTAGTGGTTAGTGCTAGTTGGATAGTTGAGTTGTTGGCTA
>JAEEGL014484993.1_pt1 | contig 14980 bp, 16 predicted proteins | sample 9134231 | NCBI WGS metagenome assembly JAEEGL01 (sample SAMN16246548, study PRJNA631951) | gut metagenome | biome: gut microbiome; feature: rumen; material: fiber-attached | host: Bos | place: Iran: Karaj | collected 2018-10
AGAAGCTGCTGGAAAAGCAGAAGGAAGGCAAGAAGAAGATGCGCCAGCTCGGCACCGTGTCCATTCCCACGGAGGCGTTCCTCGCCGTGCTGAAGCTGGACGAGTGAATAAAGGGAGGCATCCCATGGATAAAATGATAATAATGGAGCAGCGCATTAACGACGCGCTCGCGGTCCTGCAGGCAACAGATCTTGCGGCTGCGGCGCCGGGGAAGCACGAAATCTCAGAGACATTCTTTTTCATGGTACAGGAATACGAGACGCACCCGAGAGAAGACGCCCGCTTCGAGACCCATGAAAAATATATCGATATCCAGCTCATCGTCTCCGGCGAAGAAGACCTGTTCGCTGCCGACGTGGGCAGGTTTGAGGAAGAAGTCCCTTATGATGGAGAAAAGGACATCGCCTTTTGGAAACCGATCAACAAGGCCCAGATCGTGCATCTCACGCCGGGCGGCTACGTGGTGCTGTATCCGAACGACGCCCACGCTCCGGGCCTCGGCCTGCACGGGCCGCAGCGTGTGCGTAAGGCGGTAGGGAAAGTCTATATCGGAGACCTGGTCTGATCTGCAGAACTCAACAAACTGCGTTATGGCCCGCGCATGCTCCTCGTAATGGAGGAACGTGCGCGGGATATTTTGTTCTGTCTTATGAAATCGGTTTATAAAATGTGCACGAAACTATGAGAGCGTTTATGGTATAACCGCCAAAAATAAAAAAATACTGGATTCCAGGGGCGAAGCATGATAATATTCAAGCGTCAAAGAGGCGAAAACAGGCAGAATTTGCGGCAATGTGATCGCCTCCTTCTTTTTCAGGGAAAATGGAATCGATTTCATAACTTTTCAGAGGGGTGGGATGAGACATGAGTTCCGGAAACGGTCGGCTGACGATCTCCGATATCGCTGCGGCTGCCGGCGTGTCCCGGACCACGGTCTCACGCTATATCAACGGCAGAACGGACCTGATGAGCGATTCCACCAGGGAGCGCCTGAAAGCGGTCATCGAAGTCTCCCACTACCAGCCGAGCGAGATCGCCCGAAGCCTGAAGACGAAAAAGACCAATCTTGTGGGCGTGCTGGTCGCGGACATCACATCGCCGTTCTCCTCCGCCATCCTGGAGACGATCGGGGACAGCCTCACGAGGGGGGGATTCATGCCTCTGTTCGCAGACTGCGGCAAAGATCTGCAGAAAGAACAGCGCACGATCGAGCTCTTCCTCTCCAAGGATGTGGCGGGGCTTATTGTCAATACGACGTCCTATGAAAACAACGCGTTGATCGGCGTCGCATGCCGGGAAGTGCCCATTGTCCTGTGCGACCGCTATGTTCGAAACTACAACTTCAATATCGTCACCTTTGAAGCCAAGCCGATCTTTCGGACGCTCATAGCCCATTTGAAGGAGCAGGGATATACGAGGCCGGTCCTGTTTTCCCAGCCATGGGAGAACAACTCCTCCCGTTTTCGCCGCCGCAACGCCTTCATTGCCGCAGTGCAGGAACTCTACGGATACGATCCGTCCGGAGACGTTTACCGGATCGACAGCCGGGATGAAGCTTCCGCGCTCCATCAGATGGAGGCGATGCTGGCAACGCTCCAGCCGGGAGAGATCCCCGCGGTGATCGGAGTGAACACCGTTACAACGCTGCGTATGTACAAGGCTGTCCGGCAGGTAGGGCTGAAGATCCCGGAAGAGATCGGCGTTTGCGGGCCGGAAGACTGGAACTGGCAGCCGGAAATGGGCTGGCCGCTCCTGGTGGAACCGTCGATCACGACCTTCTCGCTTCCTGCGAAAGAAATGGGAAGGCAGAGTGCGGAACTGCTGATGGAGCTGATCGAGAACCGGCCCGTCGAATCCCGGGAGATCAAGCTTCCCTGTGAACTGCTGATCAGAGAATCCACGAGCAGGCTTTGAGGAACAGAAACCGGAAAGAGAAGAGGAAGAGGATATGAAAAGCAGGAATACCTTGCTGATCGGGGAGCCGATGGGGCTGTTCATAGCTACGGCGCCGGGAGCGCTGTCCACGGTAGACCGGTTCGATCTCACCACCTGCGGGGCGGAGTTCAACGTGGCGGTCGGAATGAGCCGACTGGAGCATCCCGTGTCCTACGTCACAAAGCTCGGCAGGGATCCCTTCGGGCAGAGGATCGTCGACCGGATGGATTCCCTGGGGATATCCACCAACCAGATCACTTTCTCGGACACGCATCCCACGGGGTTCATGTTCAAGTCCATGGTCCTGGACGGAGATCCGGACATCTTTTACTTCCGGCGGGGAAGCGCCGCTTCGACGCTCAGCCCCGAGGATATCCGGAAGCTGGATTTTTCCCGCTCCGGGCTGCTCCATGTGACCGGGATCACGCCGGCCCTGTCCGCCTCGGCGCGTGCCGCGGTGGAAACGGCGGTCACCCGGGCAAAGGAAGAGGGACTGATGTTCTCCTTCGACCCGAACATCCGCGTACAGCTCTGGCCCGATCCGAGGGAGATGGCAGACGTCATGTGCAGTCTGGCCGCACGGGCGGACATTTTCCTCCCGGGGATCAAAGAAGTACGCGCCATCACCGGGATAACGGACCCGGAAGCGGCGGCTGAGCATTTTCTCGCTCTGGGGACCGGCTGCATCGTGATCAAGCTCGGGGCGGACGGAGCTTATTACGCCACGGCGAAAGAAAAAGGCTATGTGCCAGGATTTCATGTGGAGACCATCGTTGACACAGTAGGTGCCGGCGACGGCTTTGCCGCGGGCGTCCTGACCGGCCTGCTGGAAGACCTGCCGCTGCGGGAGGCGGTACGCCGCGGCTGCGCGATCGGAGCGATCCAGCTGATGAGCCCGGGAGACAACGACGGTCTCCCCGACCGCGAAGAACTTGCGCGGTTCATGGCGGGGGAGAAGATCCGCAGCTATGCGTGACCGGACCTGCCGCAGGAGCCCGAACACAAAGCGCACGCCGAATAAAAACAATACATAAGCGCGCATCTATATATTATTGACGGAAGAGGGGCGTTTTATGGACATTGTCCGAAAAATCAACGGTGGGGTAGTGAAGGTGGAAAAAGTCGTCCTGGCTGTCATGCTCATCGTTATGATGATCCTGGCGTTCCTGCAGGTCCTGCTCCGCTTCGTGTTCAAGTCGCCGCTGCCGTGGTCGGAGGGACTGCTGACGTATCTGTTCGTATGGTCTTCTTTCATCGGTGCGGCACTTGGCATGAATACCATGGAGCACTTCTGCATCGACGCTCTGGTGGATCTCCTGCCGGAAAAAGTGCAGAGGATCATCGAGGGCTTCATCTACCTGCTCCTGCTGAGCGTTTCCGTGTTCCTGGTCTATAAGGGCTACGGCCTGGCGATCGCCCAGAAGATGATCCGCATGCCGTCCATGAAGGCATCCATGGTCATGCCGTATATGTGCATTCCTGTGAGCTTCTGCCTGATCGCCATCCACTCGCTCTGCAACCTGATCCTGATGTTCGACAGGAAAAAGGAGGAAGCGGCATGAACTCTTCCATCATCCTTGTCCTGATGGTGACCTTCGTGGTCCTTCTGCTTCTGAAGGTCCCGGTTTCGGTCAGCATCATGGTATCCTCCATCATCGCCATGATCACCTGCAGCACCATCAACGTGGTGGCTGTCCCGCAGAGGATGTACGTTTCCTGTGAACAGTTCTCCCTGCTGGCGGTCCCGTTCTTCATCCTGGCGGGCGGCTTCATGGAGGGCGGCGGCATCTCCCAGAGGATCGTCAATTTTGCCTCTTCGCTGATCGGACACATCCGCGGCGGACTCGCCATGACCAGCGTTCTGGCCTCCATGATCTTTGCCGGCATCTCCGGCTCCGCTGCCGCCGACACGGCGGCGATCGGTTCCATCCTGATCCCCGCAATGGAGAAAGACGGGTACGGCAAAGATATGGCCACTTCCGTGGTGGCGACGGGCGGCGCCATCGGTATCATCATCCCGCCATCGATCCCCATGGTACTGCTCGGAGTGACCTGCAGCATTTCTATCGGACAGCTGTTCCTCGGCGGCGTCATCCCGGGGATCCTCGTGGGCCTCGCGCTGATGATCGTCAGCGGCTTCTACGCCAAAGCCCGCTGCCTTCCCACTTACCGCAGGAAGACCTTCAAGGAGGTCCTGATCGCCACGAAGGACGCCTTCTGGGCACTGCTGACCATTGTGATCATTCTGGGCGGCATCATGTCGGGCGTCTTCACGGCCACAGAGTCTGCGGCGATCGCCGCGGTATACACGCTGATCGTCGGCATGTTCATCTATAAGGAACTGACGCTCAAGAAGGTGTATGAGATCCTGTGGAAGTCTTCCATCACCACGGGCGTGGTGGTGCTCTGCATCGCTACGGCTTCCGCGTTCGGATGGATCCTGTCTGCGGAAGGCATCCCGTCTCTGATCGCCAACACCATCGTTTCCGTTTCCAACAGCAAGATCGTGATCATGCTTCTGATCAACCTTGTGTTTCTTGTGCTCGGCATGATCATGGACATTGCCCCCATCATCCTGGTGGTGGTCCCCATCATGTACCCCATCGCCACCTCCCTGGGTATCTCCCCGATACACTTCGGCATCATGACGATCGTCAACATGGCGATCGGACAGTGCACCCCGCCCGTCGGCGTGGCGCTGTATGTTTCCATGGGCATCTCCAAGGCGAAGATCGCAACGATCATCAGGACCTATGCCACATACCTTCTGGGCATGATCATGATCCTGCTTCTGGTGACGTTCATCCCCTTCCTGTCGGAGTTCCTGCCCAGACTCTTGTTCTGACGGTTTCAAACGGCAGCTGCCGTTGAAATAGAAAAAAATTTTTTGTGGAGGAGAAGATCCATGAAGAAGAAACTGAGCATCGTTCTCGCGCTCGCACTGGTTCTGGCGCTGGCCCTGTCTGCCTGCGGGCAGGCCGCAGCCCCCGCCGCCGCCCCCGCGGCCCCCGCCGATTCCGGCTCCGCCGCTGCAGCCCCCGCCGCTCCCGCCGCGGAACCCGCTGCGGAAGACGACGGCCCCACCCTGAGCATCAACCTGTCTTCCCCCGTAGGCGATACCCACCCCGCGATCCAGGCCTACAAGATCTTCGCTGAGGAAGTCAGCGCCGGCACCAACGGCAAGATCACCATCAATGTTTACCCGAACGGCGCCCTCGGCGACCAGGCGGACGGCCTTGCCGGCCTGAAGCTTGGCACGATGGGCATGCAGCACTGCAACTCCGGTCCGGTGGCCACGGTCATCCCCGAGTTTGACGTGTTCAACCTGCCCTACATCTTTGACAGCGGCGAGCACATCCGCGCCGCCATGGCCGGCGAAGTCGGCGAGTGGGTCAAGGAGAAGGTCGAAGAGGCCGGATTCCACTACCTTGGCTGGATCTACGGCGGTTCCCGCAGCATCATCACCGACGTGGGCCCGGTCGTGAAGCCGGAAGACCTGAACGGTCTGAAGATCCGCGTGCAGTCCTCTGATACGATGGTCGCCATGATCAACGCCATGGGCGGCATCGGCACCCCGATGGCCCAGAGCGAAGTTTACTCCGCTCTGCAGCAGGGCGTCATCGACGGCTGGGAGAACAGCGTCATCACGCTGCAGTCCCTGTCCCTGTACGAGGTCTCCCAGTACTTCTCCCGCACCGAGCATCTCATCAACCCCGACTTCCTGCTCATGAGCCAGAGCGTGTGGGATTCCATGAGCGCTTCTCAGCAGCAGGTCATGACGGAAGCCATGGAGCGCTGCGTCGCCAACGAGATCCAGTTCTGGCTGGATCAGGAGGCCGAGACCGAGGCCAAGCTGCTGGAGGAAGGCGTTTCCTTCAACGACGTTGACAAGGCTGCCTTCAACGAGGCCTGCCAGCCCCTGTGGGATACCTACAAGGCCAACTTCGGCGAGGAGAACATCCTCCGCATCCAGAACGTCGCTTACTGATCCTGATCTATACCGAAGTGCGGTCAAGGCGGAGCCAACCGCCTTGACCGCGTTCATAAAAACTCAGCTGATGCTGAAAGGAGTGTAATAATGGCCAAGTATTCTATGGACGAGCTGAAAGATATGCTCTATACGGGTCTGATCTGCGATGTGCTGGACAAGATGGGCTATCACAACCAGTATCTTGGACCGGACCTTATGCCGATCACCTTTGATACCGTCGTTTTCGGTAAAGTGTTCACCTGCATCGCCACGGAAGTGTACTCCATGCCGGAAGACCCCCTGACCGCTCAGTGCCGGGTCATCGACCAGATGTGCGAAGGCGAGGTCATGGTGCTGACCACACGCGGCAACTACACCTGTGCCATCCTCGGCGAACTGATGGCGACCGCCATCACCGTCAAGGGCGGACGCGGGGCTATCCTGGACGGCATGTGCAGAGACCTGAAGGCCGTCAGAAATATGAACTTCCCTCTGATCTACCGCGGCCGCATGCCCAACACCTCCAAGGGACGCGCGGAAGTCAACGAGTGCCAGGTCCCCATCAAGATCGACAACGTGACCATCAACCCCGGCGACTATGTCTTCGGCGATATCGACGGCGTCGTTTTCATCCCCGGCGAACTGCTTGATCAGGTGATCGAGGCCGCTGTCGAAACGGAAACGAGCGAAAATAAAGTGCGCGATCTTCTGACCTCCGGCAACAGCCTGCAGGATACATATTCGAAGATCGGCACCATCTGAGAGGTACGGAAATGAAAGCGTGTGTTCTCAGCGATTGGGAGAAACTGGAGATCCTGGACCTCCCGATGCCGGAGCTTGCGGACGGAGAGGTACTCGTTGAGGTCCTTTACGGCGGAGTCTGCGGCTCGGACGTGACGGTGTTCCATCACCGGCATCCCACGGCCACGGCGCCGCGTATCCTCTGCCATGAGATCCTCGGCCGCGTGAAAAAGATCAACACCGACGCCCCGGTCCCCTACAAGGTGGGTGACAAGGTGTGTGTGTTCCTTCTGCGCAGCTGCGGGAACTGCCCCGCCTGCCTTACCGGGCATACCAGCGCCTGCAGTTCCCTGAAGGTCATGGGGCTGCATATCGACGGCGGGTTTGCCGAGTACTGCAAAGCCCCCGCAGACTGCATCATCCCCGTGCGGGAAGAGCTTCCCAACACGGTCGCAGCGCTGACGGAGCCGTTCTCCGTGGCATTCCATGCCTGCGCCAGGGCCGGCGTGAAGGCCGGAGACAAAGTCCTTGTTATCGGAGCGGGGCCCATAGGCCTGCTCAGCGCTCTCACTGCCCGCTATTTCGGCGGAAAAGTGACCGTATCCGAGATCAAAAAAGAGCGGCTCGCGCTGGCGGAAGAATTCGGACTGGACACACTTGATCCCACGGAGCATGACGTTTTTGACGCTGCCCGGGAGATCACGGGAGGCGTTGGCTTTGACGTGGTCCTGGAAGTGACCGGATCCCAGGCCGGGTATGACACTATGATCAAAGTCTGCCGGGAATGCGGCACCATCGTACCCGTGGCCATCCCGTCCCAGCCCAGGGCGATCCAGCCGAATCTGTTCATACTGAAAGAGATCCATCTGCTGGGGACACGCTGCTGCCCGAAGGACGAGTTTGCCCGCGCCGCCGAAATGGTGTGGGATCTGTATAAGACCGAGGGACTTCCCATGGAGAAACTTGTGGCAAAGATCCTGCCGCTGGAAGAAGTTGGCGAGGGTCTCGCACTGCAGGAATCCGGCCGCTGCAACGGAAAAGTCCTGATCCGCATCGGCGGGGAATAAGGAGACTTCTATGATCAAAGAGAAATTCGACCTGACCGGCAAAGTTGCCATGGTCTCCGGATCCAACGACGGGATCGGCCAGGGGATCGCACTTGGCCTTGCGGAAGCCGGCGCGGATATCGTTGCTTTGCATCGTTCCGATATCACCGCGACGAAAGAAGCGGTGGAAGCCCTTGGCAGAGAGTTCCTCTCCATCCAGTGCGACTTGTCCGACATTTCCGTGATCCCCGGGATCATGGAGAAAGCCCTCGGGCGCTTCGGAAAGATCGATATCCTGGCCAACTGCGCCGGCACGATCTTCCGCACGCCTGCACTGAAGTACGCGGAAGCCGATTGGGACCGGGTGGTGGATCTGAACATCAAGTCGCTGTTCTTCTTGAGCCAGGCGGTCGCCAATTCCATGGTAGACCGCGGTATTCGCGGCAAGATCATCAATATCGCCTCCATGATGTCCTATCAAGGCGGGATCCTGATCCCTGCCTATGCCGCCTCAAAGGGCGGTGTGCGGACGCTGACGATGGAGCTTTCCAACGAATGGGGAGAGCTTGGCATCTGCGTGAACGCGCTCGCTCCCGGCTATGTTGCGACCAAGATGACGAAAGCTCTCCGCGATGACCCGGTCCGCTCCAAAGAGATCCTCGGCAGGATCCCGCTCCACCGCTGGGCGGAGCCGGAGGATTTCAAAGGCCCGGCCGTGTTCCTCGCGAGCGAGGCATCCGACTATATCAACGGCGTGACCATCCCGGTCGACGGCGGCTGGCTGGCGCGCTGAGGACGGAGAAGAGAAAATGGAAATCAGAATGGCGGTGTCTCCGAGGGATCTCCCTTCATATGACACGAAACGGCTGAGAGAGACGTTCCGCATCGGAGACCTGTTCAGCAATGAGCTGCGCCTCGTGTACAGCCACGAGGACCGCATCATCGTGGGCGGCGTGGCGCCGACGGCGCCGGTCGCCCTCCCGGGCGGGAAAGAACTGGGCTCGGATTATTTCTGCCAGCGCAGGGAACTCGGTGTGATCAACATCGGCGGCACCGGGACCATAGAGACGGACGGGAAGAAGTTCGTTCTGGAACACAGGGACGGCATGTACATCGGGATGGGGACGGAGAAGATCGTCTTCAACAGCGTGGATCCGAAGGAACCGGCGAAATTCTATCTGAATTCCGCCCCGGCGCACCGCAGATGCCCGACCGTTCTCATTCGCCCTGCCGGCGAAGCCGGCAAGGATACTGTGGTGATCCGGCCGGAGAACATCGTCCCGCTGGGGACACTGTCCTCCTCCAACAGCCGGACGATCCGCAAATACATCGTACCCGGCCAGGTGGAGAGCTGCCAGCTTTGCATGGGGATCACCTCACTCAACGACGGCAGCGTATGGAACTCCATGCCCTGTCACACCCACGACAGACGAATGGAAGTTTACATGTATTTCGGGCTTGCTCCGGACGATATCCTTGTGCACTATATGGGAGAACCCGATGAGACCCGGCATCTGATCCTTCGAAATGAAGAGGCGGTCATATCTCCCAGCTGGTCCATCCACGCCGGCAGCGGCACGCATTGCTATTCCTTCGTGTGGGGAATGTGCGGAGAGAACCAGGTCTTTGACGACATGGACCACGTTTCGATGCGGGATCTGTATTAAAAGACGATCGAGGGGGCAGAGCCATGCAGATCATGGATAGGATCAAAAAAGCGGGCGTTGTTCCGGTCATAGTGCTCGACAGCGCGGAGCAGGCCGTGCCCACGGCCAAAGCTCTGCTCGCGGGCGGCATCGACGTAATGGAGATCACCTTCCGGACGGAAGCGGCAGCCGCCGCGATCCGGGAGGTGGCGGAACATGTTCCCGAAATGTGCGTGGGCGCCGGCTCCGTCCGCACGGCGGAACAGTGCCGTACGGCCATTGGGTGCGGCGCAGCGTTCATCGTCTCCGCCGGCTTCAGTGAACCACTTGTGCTGTCCTGCCGGGAACAAGGCATTCCGGCTCTGCCCGGGTGTGTGACGCCGACGGAGATCATGGCGGCGATGGACTGCGGCCTGGACACGGTCAAGTTCTTTCCCGCCGGCGCCTTTGGGGGCCTTTCGGCGATCCGTGCACTGAGCGAGCCGTTTCCCGGCCTGAAATTTGTGCCGACCGGCGGTGTGCGGCAGGAGAATCTGGAAGACTATCTCCGCACGCCATGCATCGCGGCCGTGGGAGGCAGCTGGATCTGCCGCAGAGAAGACATCAACGAAGGCAGATTCGACAGGATCACGGAACTGACTGCCCGGGCATCCGAAACGGTCCGCCGCGTTCGAGGTGAGTGACATGGAAACCGTTGAAGAGATCAAACAAAAGGCATACGACATCGCGCATTCCTTCGAGATGAAATACGGCTGCTGCGCCCAGTGCGTGCTGATCGCGGTGAAGAACACGGTCGGCGGGGAGAAGATCAGCGACAATGCCTTCCGCCTCACCACAGGCCTCGGCGCGGGCCTGGGCGGCGCGGGATACGCCTGCGGCGCGCTCACCGGCGGGATCCTGGCGCTCAGCGCCTTCGTCGGCCGCGGCATCGAAGATCTTGAGGACGCCGCCGGCATCCGCTTCAAAACGTTCCGGCTCGCCAGGAAACTGGTGGAGAGGTTCGAGGCGGAATACGGGACGGACGGAGCCGACTGCCGCACTATTCATACGAAGCTCTTCGGCCGGCACTTCGACATCGTCAGCGGCGAGCGGGACGCGTTTCTCGCCGCCGGCGGGCACGACGCAGCGGGCTGCCCGGCCGTGTGCGGGAAGTCCGCCCAATGGGTGGTGGAGATCCTGGACGAAGAGGGCCTCCTTTAAGAAACCGGACAGCAAAAGGACCGGAGCCTCCGCATCGGCGGAGGCTCCGGTCCTTTTTATGCTCTGTTTCAGTAGCCCAGGAACAGGAACCGCGCGAAGGCCAACAGGGCCAGATGCACGGGATAGAAAACGTAGAAGAAGTACTTCGGCTGACGGCCGCGCTCGCCGTTGTAGAACCGGAAGAGCAGGAAGTCCGGGAAGGAGGCGGCTTCGAGCACGTTGCTCGCGAGCAGCGCGGCGCCGGAACCGAGGAAGCGGAGCCAGGGCCGCTTCCGGAACAGGTACATCAGCACGATGACCGCCACGCCGACCCAGCCGTAGTCGGTGTTCCCGTATTCCGCGGCGACGGCCAGAGCCGCAGCGCACAGGGGCGCCGCCAGCTTCCGCCACCAGGAGCAGGCGCGGAAGTCATGCTGCGTAAGGACGTCCCAGAGCATGATGGCCAGAAGCCCGAGCGCCAGCGTGAAATAAACGTTCTGGTGGTGGAACTCCAGCCAGAAGCCGGTGAAGGCCCGGTCGAAGGGGACTTCGGAGATCAGCCCGAAGCAGAACAGCCGCCGCAGGTACCTCTTCGCGCTGCGGGTATGCAGGAAACCCTCCACCAGGAGAAAGCAGTAGATGGGAAAGGCGAGCCTTCCCACGCCACGGAGGACGGTATACAGCCGGTACGAGCTTTCGGTGTAGGGGCAGATCATCAGATACCAGGTCCGGTACCCGACGTCCGCCGCATGGTCGATGAACATCGTCGCCACGGCGATCCACTTCAGCACCGCCCCGCTGACCCCGCGCTTTGCGGGAAGGGAAGAGGCTTCTTCCGGCATAGACGCGCCTCTCAGCCTTTCAGGGCCATGGTCCGGTCCCGCGCGGCGATCACCGCGTCGGTCACGGCGGCGCGGAAGGCACGGCGCTCCAGCGCGAGAACGCCCTCGATGGTGGAACCGGCGGGGGAGCAGACGGCGTCTTTGAGCTCTCCGGGATGCCTGCCGGTAGCGAGCATCAGCTTTGCTGCGCCAGCGAGCGTCTCCGCCGCGAGCGTCAGCGCAGTCGCGCGCGGCAGACCGCAGAGCACGCCGCCGTCCGCCAGGGCTTCCAGGAAGAGGTCGGCGTACGCCGGGCCGCAGCCCGAAACGGCCGTCCCGGCGTCAAAGAGCGATTCCGGCAGCGGCACGAAGCGCCCGGCGCCGGCCATGGTCTCCAGGAAATGCGCTTCGGCCTCCTTCGGGACGTCGCTGCCGCTGGCGAACAGGATCACGCCCTCGCCGATGGAGCAGGGGGTGTTGGGCATGATGCGGATCACCCGGGCAGGCCCCCCGGCGAGCTCGCGCACACGGTCGATGGGAACGCCCGCCGCCATGCTCACGAGCAGGTACGGCGTCGCCCGCGCGGCGAGCACCGGGCGGATCTCCTCAAAGAGCGCAGCGAGCATCTGCGGCTTCACGCCCAGGAAGATCACGTCGGCCTTGCGGGCGATCTCGACGGTTTCCGCCGCGGAGGCGCCGAGCTCCTGCGCGAGCGCCTCGGCTTTTTCCCACGTGCGGTTCGAGATGAGGATGGCGCTGCCCGGCAGCTTCCGTGCGGCGGCCCTGGCCAGGGCGGAGCCCATGTTGCCCGCGCCGATGAATCCATACACTATGCTCATGGTGAGTATCTCCTTTCAAAAGCGGCTCAGCGGACCTGACCGCTGCCGCGGACCACGTATTTCCAACTGGTGATCTCCTCGAGCCCCATCGGGCCGCGGGCGTGGAGCTTCTGCGTGGAGATGCCGATCTCCGCGCCGAGCCCGAACTCGCCGCCGTCCGTGAAGCGGGTGGAGGCGTTCCAGTAGACCGCCGCGGCGTCCACGCCGTTGAGGAAAGTTTGGGCGGCGGCGGGGTCCTCCGTGACGATGCACTCGGAGTGCCCGGTGCCGTGGAGGGCGATGAAGTCGAGCGCCTCCTCCACGCCGGAGACCGTTTTCACGGCCAGGACGTAATCCCCGTATTCGGTGTCCCAGTCCGCCTCTTCCGCGGCCGAGGCGCGCTCCCCGAGCACGGCGAGCGCCTCTTCGTCGGCGCGCAGGGCGACGTTCTTTTCGTCCAGCAGCGGGAGCGCCTGTTCCCAAAAGGCCTTCGCAACGGCGCGGTGCACGAGCACGCACTCGGCGGCGTTGCACACCGAGGGGCGCGAGCACTTGGCGTTGAACAGGATCTTTGCGGCCATGGCGAGGTCTGCGGCTTTGTCGACGTACACGTGGCAGACGCCCTCGCCCGTGCGGATGACGGGCACGCTCGACTCACGGGCAACGGAGCGGATCAGGCCCGGCCCGCCGCGCGGGATCAGCACGTCCACATATTTTTCCAGATGCATCAGCTCGCGGGCCGTCTCGCGGTCGGTGCTCTGCACGAGCGAAACACAGTCTTCGGGCAGCCCGGCGGAGGCAACGGCCTCGCGCATGAGCTCCACCGCCTTGCGGTTGGAGCGGATGGCCTCTTTGCCGCCGCGGAGGATGCAGGCGCTGCCCGCCTTCAGGCAGAGCACGGCGGCGTCCACCGTCACGTTGGGGCGCGCCTCGAAGATGATGGCGATCACGCCCATCGGCACGCGCACCTGCCGGATGCTGAGGCCGTTGGGGCGCACGGTCTCCTTGGTGACCTGGCCCACCGGGTCGGGCAGGACGGCGGCCTCGCGCACGGCGGCGGCGATGCCGGCGATCCGCGCCGGCGTGAGGGTGAGCCGGTCGAGCAGGGCAGGGGAGATGCCGGCGGCTTTCGCCGCGTCCGTGTCCTCCCGGTTGGCGGCCAGCCACTCCTCGGCGCGCTCCTCCAGGATGGAGGCGATGGCCTCCAGCGCCCGGTTTTTCTGCTCCGTCCCCGTCACGGCGAGGACGCGGGCGGCGGCCTTCGCCTGCGCGCCCTGGCGTTCAAGTTCCGTCATATCGCATACTCCTTTCCTGCGGCGAGGAAGCGGGTGCCGACGCTGCCGCCGCGGACGATCTCATAGAGGTCCTCCGGCCGCCTCCCGTTGGTGATGACCATTTCCAGGCCGTTCTTCATGGCAATGGCCGCCGCGGAGAGCTTGGTGGCCATGCCGCCGGTCCCGCGCCAGGAGCCCGAGCCGCCGGCCATGTCCAGGATCTCCGGCGTCAGCTCCCGGACCTCCGGCAGCAGTTTTGCCGAAGCGTTTTTCCGGGGGTCGCTGTCGTACAGGCCGTCGATGTCGCTCAGCAGCACCAGCAGGTCCGCCTCGCACAGCACGGCCACGATGGCCGAGAGCGTGTCGTTGTCGCCCAGGACCTTGTGGTTCCCGGACTCGATCTCGGCGGCGGATACGGAGTCGTTCTCGTTCACCACCGGGATCACGCCCATCTCCAGCAGGGCGGAGAAGGTGTCCCGCAGATGGGCGGCGCGGTCGGGCTCGTCCACGTCGTCCCCGGTGAGCAGGATCTGTGCCACGCTGCGGTTATACTCGGAAAAGAGCTTGTCGTACAGGTGCATCATCCGGCACTGGCCCACCGCGGCCATGGCCTGCTTCATCCGCAGCTCCCGCGGTCGCTCGGCGAGGCCCATCTTCTCCGTGCCCACGGCGATCGCGCCGGAGGACACCAGGATGATCTCGTAGCCCATGCCGGCCAGGTCCGAGAGCACCCGCACCAAATGCTCCATGCTCCGCAGGTTCATGGCCCCCGAGCCGTGCGTCAGGGTGGACGTGCCCACCTTCACCACGATCTTTCGTTTTTTCTCTGCCATCAGCGCCGCTCCTCTCAGTTCTTATCCAGTCTACAATATATCACCCCCCGCGGCAAAAGAAAAGACCCGCCCGGAACGGAAAAAGGCGGCCCCGGACGATCCGGGGCCACCTGAATAATATGAATATTGACTTGTGGACTGCGCTCATTTTCTGGCAGAGGTCAGTTTCCGATCATATAGGTTCTGAACACTTGGATTTCCAAGTATACACTCTTTCTACCCATACGGCCAGCATACACCCACTGTCACTTTTTCACCTCAGTCCACCGGACGGATGGCAACGAGGCGATAGTTACAAATAATTTCAGCAGGATTTGCGCACTCCGTTTTCCGTGGCGCGCGGGGCGGCGGGGGGATGGTGCGCAAGCGGCGGCGAAAGTGTTTGAAAACAGGCGGTTTGGTGCCGTTTCCCGCCGCTTTTTCACGCCGTTCCGGCCGGGGCGAAAATGGCAGTAAAATACCACATTTTGAGATTGTCATTTGACAGGCTACATGATATTGTATTCTGCGGCGCCTGTCGGGCGCGGAAGGGGGAGAGGCATACGGAGATCCACGGGCTGCAGAAGCTCACGCTTTTGGACTACCCCGGGCACACCGCCTGCACGGTGTTCACGGCCCGCTGCAACTGGCGCTGCCCCTTCTGCCACAACGCCCCGCTGGTGCTGGACCCCTCCGGCACGCCGGTCCTCCCGGAGGAAGGGTTCTTCGCCTTCCTGG
>JAEEGL016080912.1_pt1 | contig 14980 bp, 14 predicted proteins | sample 9134231 | NCBI WGS metagenome assembly JAEEGL01 (sample SAMN16246548, study PRJNA631951) | gut metagenome | biome: gut microbiome; feature: rumen; material: fiber-attached | host: Bos | place: Iran: Karaj | collected 2018-10
AAACAGCCGGCCGCCCATGGACCGGGCGGCCGCTTTCACGGAGGTTATCATGCTGCCGTACATCATCTGCGGGGCCCTTGCCGCCGCCGGGCTGGGGCTGCTCAGGCAAAGCTGTCTGGATCACGAGGTCAATCGTCTCAGGAACGGGTCATGGGACCATTGGACGTACAGAGGGCGGCGCATCGGACGCGGGCAGCGCGTCTACATTCCGGAGACAGGGGAAACGGTGAAGTTCACCGGGCGCACTGTCTACATCCGCGGCCGCCACGGGCATGAAGAGCGCGTCACCATCAACGGCATCGCCATCCGTAACGGCAGGGCCTGCGTCAGCTTCACGCGAGAGTAGGCCGGACCATTATTTAATGGATAAAGGCTTCCAGCATGCTGGAAGCCTCACAACGTTCAGATGAAAAGCACAATGGACTGCGTCTGATTCAGAAGAAAACGCGACTGCGGAACACGTCAGCGTATGCCATCCTTGGATGGACAGTGTTATTGCATGTGCAGTGATCCTGAGCTTCCGTGCAGGGGCAAGGTTTGCGGCTGCCTACTGCTGCTTAGATTTTTCATGCTGCCAGAGTTGCCATGTATTAAACAGGTTCTGAAAAATGGAGTAGGCAGTGAGGCTGATGAGAACATTCTGATCCAGATACTGGAAAACGAGCCACATGCCGAAAAGGAGGTTCTTCTGCGCAAGCGACTGGCCTGAAGCAATGCGCAGTCCATACCGTTTGCCGGTGTTTCTGCCCACGAGGAAGAGGACGACGCATACGGCTATGCCGGAAGCAGAGACAACGAGTTCCAACGCGGCATTCTTGTCGCCCGGAGAAAACAGTGTGTCAAAGGTGCTGCTGATGAGGATGAGAATCATAGCAGCCCAGAGGTAGAAGGAAAGATGGCTTTTGCGAACGATCGCTGCATTGACGGATGGCGCCAGCCATCGGATGCCCCAGGCAAGAAGCAATGGCAGGAGAAGGGTTGGCGTTACCTTGAAAAAAACGCGCAGCATGAAGGAGAGCAGGGGCAGGTCTGAATGATGCTGCGAAAGCAGTGGGATGAGCAGGGGCGCAGTAAGGACCACTGCAAAATTGCCAAGGAACAGATAGGTGGTGAGGAAGCCTACATTACCTCCCAGCATTCCTGTTATGGTGGGGGCTGCCGTCGCCGTGGGAATGAAGAAGCACAGGCTTACGCTTTGCGCCAGCAAAGGGCTGAATGGAGAAAGGATTACCCAGGAGGCGAGGCTGCCTGCGAGCTGGACTGCAAGCAGTATGAAGTGCAGTCGATGAAAGCCCAGTTCTCGCGGTTTTAGCGTGCTGAACGTCAGGAACAGCATGGCCATGAGAAGCCATACGGAAAGCGGTGCCAGGCGGGAAAAGACCGAATGGCCGACTATGCCTGCCAGAATGGCAATAGGCAGGGTCCATTGCTTGAGTAATGCTGCTGTTCTGTGCATGCAATAGCCCTAACAGGCATCCAGGCAAAAGGAAAGGTCTTTGTTTTTTCCTGATGATCAGGCAGGGCCATCCTGCGTAAGGATCCCGCCTGGGGCGGCGCGCATGAAGAGGGATGAAGTCTCTTTAAGAAAGTCCCTGTCATGGGAAATGATGATGCGCGCCAGCCTTTGCTTTTTGAGGATGCCGGTCAGAAGGATCTGCGCGGGTTCGTCCAGGAACATGGTTGGCTCATCAAGCAGCAGCGCTTCCGGACGCATGGAAAGCACAGATGCCAGCGCCGTGAGTTTCTTTTCTCCTCCGGAGAGCATATGCGGAGGCCTGTGTGCTAACTCTTCTATGCCCAGTTCGGCAAGGGCCTCCATCGCACGTGTGCGTGCTTCCTGCCTGGACAGCCCAAGGTTGAGCGGGCCAAAAGCCGCTTCTTCGAGCACGGATGCAGAAAACAGCTGGTCGTCACTGTTTTGCAGAACAAAGCCGATGTTGCAGCGCAGGCGCCAAAGCTGCTCTGGCTTTTCCATGGGTTCATCATGAAAAAGAAGTCTGCCCGCCAGAGGCTTTTCAAGGCCTGTCAGCAGGCGCAGCAGCGTTGTCTTTCCACTGCCGTTGGGACCGAAGAGACCAATCTGTTCTCCTTCGCTCAGGGTGAAATTAAGGTCACGGAAGAGCAGTGGCCTTCCCGCATAGCCGAAGTCAATGTGCTCCAGAGAAACGATGCTTCTTTTCATCTCATGCGCTACCGTGTGATGCAGTCCGCCGCGGCCAAGGTCAGAAGTGCCACTGCAAAGCAGCAGAAAAAGCCCATGCCGCCGCCGTGGGGATCTTCCGCCGTATGGAAGGTGCCGTGAAAGCCACGGAGCAGCATCGCCTCGTAGACACGGCGGGAGCGGTCAATGCTGCTGATTATGGTCATGGCTAGCATGGAACCTATGGTGCGGTATGTGTGCATCGACGTGCTGGCATGGAAGCCGCGCAGCGCCGCTGCCGTTTTCATGCGCTTCCACTCACTTCCGATAACATGGATATGCCGGAAGGTGAAAAGGAACAGAAAGACCATTTTGGGTGGCGCGTGCATGCGTTCCAGGGCTGCCCCCATATCAGCGATCTCCATCCCGAATGTCATGACGAGGAAGACGGTAACGATGCAGTAGCATTTGGTGGCGGCGCTGGCTACGAGTGACAGCCCTTCTTGGCTGAAGGAAAGAGGTCCAAGGGTGATCGCGGCATGTCCCGGCATGCTCCACGGCACGGTTACCAGAAGAAAGAGCAGGAACATGTTCGCCGGAGCAAGGCGTCGCAGAAGCAGCAGAAAGGGGTAGCGTGTCACCGCAGTCAGCAGCATCGCGAACAGGACGCATGCCGCTAGGACAGCCCAGGATTGCATGGCAGAACAGAGAAGGGCGGTTGCGGCCGAGGCTGCCAGCCTGCCTCTATGGTCGCAGGAGCGTATGTCCACAATCAGCATTTTCTGTTCCGCATGTACGCGGCCAACCCAAGCAGGCCAATGATCCAGCCGATGCCGCCGATGATGTCGCGAAGGCGAGGGCTTTCATCCTGCTGCGCAGCCAGTATCCTTCCGAGCATCTGGCGCACCGGGGCAAGCTTTGCCTCAAGCATGTCTTCCAGGTACTTTTTTAACTCAGGATCGGACATAGAGGCTTGCTGCGGCAAGGCTGGCGGAGACACGGCTGCAGCTGCGGAGGAGGGGACAGGCGGCATGGCCGAGTCCCCGCCAGAGTTCTGGCGCAGCTCTTCCGGATCGAGAATCCAGGAGCTTTGATGGCCTTCTCCTGCATTGAGCAGGATTTTCAGCCCATGGCCGCGCGTTAAAAAGGAACCGTCGGGAATGTAGCGGTATAACCCTTGCTCATCTGTCCTGGCTTCTGCAAGGATCTCTCCCGTCTGTGCGTCTGACATGGTCAGCCTGCCGTTGCGAACCCGCTGGCTTTTGCTGAAGGAGCATTCAATCTGCACGGCATTTCCATCGGCAAAGGCGAAAATATTCACGCGGTGGGCATTTCCTTCGCGAGGGGAAAAAGCAAGAAGCATGGATGCGCACAGCAATATGAGGAATCGTTTCATGCGGGATTTCCTGTTCCGGAGGGACACGCCAGGAGTTCGGGGCGCGTCCTGCCGACAAAGAGGACGATGATGGCGGCGATGATCCCTTCGAGCACCATGACGGGGATGTGCGCAAGCACAAGCAGGCGGGCTGATGTTAGAAAGCCTTCACTGGAGAACGCCAGTGCAGCCGCTGTACAGAAGGCTGATCCGGCGACGGAAAGAAATCCGCAGAGGAAACCGCCGGCAAGGCGCATGCGTCCTGGTTTTGCGATCCATCCCCGCAGTACGTAATAACAGAGCAGTGCAGGGAACGCCATATTAAAGGTGTTGACGCCCAGGACGGCCAGACCACCGTAGCGGAACAGGATGGCTTGCAGAAGCAGGGCGGTGAACAGCGCCGGGAACGCTGCCCATCCGAGGAGCATGCCCAGGAGGCCATTGAGGATCAGATGCACACTGCCCGGCCCCAGAGGAACGTGTATCAGAGACGCGACAAAAAAGACGGCCGCCAGGACTGCTGTTTCCGCTAGACGCGCATAATCGGCTTTTTTTATGCCCAGATAGATCCCGATGACCGTGAGTGCGTAGCCGCCCATCAGTACGGCAGGGGAGAGAACGCCTTCTGAGATATGCATGGTCGTTTCCGCGTTGCCCCGTGCCGAATTATTTCTTCAGCAGAGGCTGTGAGAACTCCACCCACAGTACAGCGCCGATCTCAACATCTTTCGGCGTGCCCTCATGCGCTATTTTTTCTTCCGCGGTATTCAAGGCGGCAAAACCCCACCATCCCGCAAACGGAACGCCGTAGGTAAACACGCCGTTGGCGTCGGCCTTGACTACCTGCGTTACCAGTGCGTTGTTGGGAGCCTCGTATTTTCCGTCTTTATTGTAGTATTCTATCTCCACTTCCGTACCTGGAGCCGGCTTGCCATCGAGCAGGACCTGCCCCTGAAAGACGTTGCCCGCATAGTTGCCGAAGGGACGGGAAAGAGGCACGATTTCCGTTTTCAATCCAGCAGGCTCATCCCAGCCTTCTTCTTCGCCAAACGCGGAAATGATGGTTTTCGTATAGTGGATGATATAGCAGTCTTCCGCCGGCTCCCAGTAGGGTGTCGGCTCCATGATAAACTGGTAGACCCCGGGCTTTTTAAACGTGAAGGGCAGCTTCCACGCATCATGCTCCATGACTTTAACGGGCTGGAGAGCATAGCCGAATTCCTTTGCCTTCCCATCGGAAAAGACCTTGACTGCTGGCTGAGCAAGCTGCATGCCGTTGCATTCCATGGGATGACTGAAGGAAAGCTGGACCTCTATGGCAGCCTGTTTCTGGTCGTCAATAACGGAATCCGAGGGAATGACCATGCCGAAATGCGCCAAGGCCGGGCTGGATAGGAGGAGAAGAGCAGCTCCCGTAAGCAACGTTTTCCTGAACATGACGCCTCCGAAGTGTTATTTTTTTATAATAAGTAACACTAAACGTTCTGCGCGTTTCTGTCAACAGAAAAATGGCGCAATACGTAACCTGCGGCGGCTGATGCCATCAGCGATAAATGGTCACGAGGCATTCTGCGTATTTTGCATGCCTGATATCAGCAGGATAAAAGGCCAAAGATTGGGTGGCCTTCGCTGGCGTGCAGCAGACCGGCCGTGCATTTTGGCGTGACAAGGGCGCTGATGCATGGTATAAAAATGCTTTCTAACCTCGTTCCGGCTGGCAACGAGGGAAACGCAGGGAAGCCCGGAGCGATGGTTTAATATGCACCGGAACGTAGCATTTCCGGCTTGGTTATGGCTTTCCATTATTGGTACGGCCGGCAATAGGGAGGACACGCATGAGTGTTGCAGACAAGTTGTTTAAGCTGGGAGAGAACAATACCAGTGTTCGGCAGGAAGTCATGGCCGGTATCACGACATTTGTCACAATGGCGTATGTGATTTTTGTCGTTCCTGCCATGGTTTCCGAGACAGGCATGCCCAAAGACGCGCTGTTCGCCGCAACCATTTGGGCAACGGCACTGACAACGTTGGTCATGGGCTTATGGGCGAACATGCCCATAGGGCTCGCACCCGGCATGGGCATTATTGCCTATTTTACCTACTCTGTAGTCCTGGGCATGAGCCTGCCCTGGCAGACCGCGCTAGGCGCCGTGTTTATTTCTGGCGTCGTGTTCCTCATTCTCTCCGTTACCAAGATCCGGAGCATGATCATCGCTTCCGTCCCCAAGAATCTCACTCTGGCCATTTCTGTGGGCATTGGCCTGTTCATTGCCTTCATCGGGCTGAGGAGCGCAGGAATAGTTGTTTCCAATCCGGCAAATTCCGTGGCCTTGGGGAGGCTCGACAGCGTTCCCGTGCTGCTTGCGCTGTTTTCTCTGGTGTTTACGGGCGTGCTTCTGGCGCTTCATGTGCGCGGGGCCATACTTATCGGCATCCTTGTGACGACAGTCGTCGGCATGGTGGTCGGTGCCGGACCAGTGCCGCACAGTGTGTCCGACGTGATTAATTTCAATGTTCCCAGTGTGATGCCCACGTTCATGCAGATGGATATCGTCGCAGCTGTCAAGTACGGGCTGATTTCCGTGCTGTTCACCATGACGATGGTCGACCTGTTCGATTCCATCGGTACCATCATAGGCGTGTCGCGCAAGGCTGGCCTCATGAAGGAAGACGGTACCATCAGAGGGCTGGACAAGGCCCTCATCGTTGACTCCTGCGGCACCATTTGGGGCAGCTTCATGGGCACCCCGGCTGTTACCAGCTATGTCGAAAGCTCTGCAGGCGTCGCCGAGGGCGGGCGCACTGGACTCACGGCCGTGACGGTGGGCGTGCTTTTCCTGGTATGCCTGGTATTTGCCCCGATCGTGGGCGTGGTGCAGAGTTATGCCACCGCGCCTGCGCTGATCATCGTGGGCGCGCTGATGGCCGAGGATATGACTTCGATCGATTTTAAGGATATGACGGAAGGGCTCCCCGCATTCCTGACCATCATTTGCATGCCCCTGACCTACAGCATCGCCAATGGCTTTGGCATAGGCTTCATCAGCTATGTGCTGCTTAAGACATGCACCGGACGCGTCAGGGAAGTCAGCCCGATAATGTGGATCGTTTCCGTGTGCTTCGCCATCAGCTTCGTAATGCGGTAGCAGTTTTTGCAAAGGGTTTTCATGCAATAAGAGAGCCTTCCTGCAGGAAGGCTCTCTTATTGCATAGATCTACCAGAGGGGATCTTTGAAAAGATCGAGGCCGTTTTTGAAGGAATCCTGCCATTCAGAGGCATTAAAATCCAGGGGGTTGAAATTTCCCGCCCAGTCCTTAATGGTCTCGTATTCCTCGTGCTGTGGATCAGAGAGGACTTCAAGCATATGCTCCAGTCCCCATATGCCGCCGCAATCTTCCGGCGGGCAGGCACCCTTTCCAGCAGTGCAGGCTGGCAGATCGTACTTTGTTCCTTCCGTTATTTCTTCCAGTGTGACCTTGTGTCGCCAGTCATCGCCAAAGTCATATGTGAAATGGATGCTTTTCATAGCGTTGAAGACTGCGCTGACCTTGATCCTTTTTGCGTTATGGACGTAAACCGTATCGTCTGCGTCAGGAAGACCGTAGTGTTTTCCAAACTTATCATCAAATTCCCACAGGTGTGCCATTTCCCAGCCCATGGCCGCCATGATGATCCCGGCGAAATCATGCATGGATGTTTTCCCAGAGACAAAGACGCGGCGCCAGCAGCTGTAAGGGCAGCCAAGCAACTGAATTTTAAACCGGTAGACAAGATCGCCTTTTTTCATACGTCCTCCACTAGGAACGGGATTCCTGCTCCAGTATTATGTGGCATGAAAAAAAACGCAAGACCATTTCGCTGTTGGAAGCGGGGCTCCATTTGTGCTGCAAGTGTCCATGATGCATTATCAGCTCCACCAGCGGACAAGACGGTTTTACCGCGTAAAAAAGCGGCAAGGTCCCGGAGACCTTGCCGCCTTCATAAGAAAGAGCCGCTTGAGGTTATCTCAGAGAAATCTTGACCTTATTGTCGAAGCCCTGGAGTTCATTGTCAAGGGCACCCTTGGTGACGGTGAGCTGCTTCAGGTTAGGCAGCTGCTTGAGGGCGGCGAGGCTGGTAACGCCCTCCGCCTTGGTGATGGTCACGTTGGTAAGCGCGGCGCAGCCGGCGATGGCGTCAAGTCCGGCAACCTTGCTGTTGTTGATGGTAAGACTCTTCAAATTGGTCAGGCCCTTGAGGAATCCCAGGTCAAAGGCGTCGCTTTTCTGGTTCACATCGGAAATGGTCAGCCTTTCCAGACCGGCCAGGGTGCCAAGATTAGCGGTGTTGATGCCCGTGGTCTTCTTGATTTCCAGTTCCTTGAGACTCTTCCAGCCGGAAGCGCTGGAGAAGTCGAAGGGATCGCCTTCCTTGGTGTTGTAGCCGTCAATGACGAACCTGTTGAGGCCGGAAAGCCCGGTTAGGGCGGCGGAATTGGTGGCGCCCTTCACATCCCAGAACTTCAGCTTCTTAAGGCTTGCGAGCTGGCCAACGGCAGCAAGGTCGCCAACGGGTTCGCGCATGTTCCAGATCTGGAAGTCTTCGAGGTTGATCTTGGTCAGCGGGCTGTAGTCCTTGACGTATTCGGCAAACACATCAAACTTCTTCAGATTGGGGAGGTTGGCGACCCAGTCGATATTGTCGAGCTTGGTCAGACCGCCCTTGAGTTCCGTCACCTGCGTGAGCGTGCCCAGGGTGGAGAAGTCGGCATCCTTGACGGCATAGTACATCATCGTACGCAGGGCAGGGCAGCCGGCAAGGGGAGAGAAGTCCTTGACCGTGGCACCGTACAGGTTGAGATCATTCAGCTTGGAGAGCTTGGTCAGCGGCGTGAGGTCCTGTATGGTATTGTAGTTCAGCTCGAGCCTGGTGAGGTTCGGCATGGCTTCGGCGATGGGGGAAAGGTCGTCCGGCTGGGCGTTGTAGAAGGCGGCCTGCCTGAGATTGGGCAGGGACGGGAGCCCCTTGTAGGAAGCGATCTTTTCACCACTGATGCGGACCTGGCTGAGTTTCGTCAGGTTCGACATCCATGCAACATTGTTCACGGCGTCATCGCTGACTTCGATATCGGTCAGTTCGGTCAGCCCGCTGACAGGGGAAAGGTCGGGCGCGGCGACCTGGAGCCTAAGCTTCTTGAGGTTCTTGAGCCCGGCGACGGGGGCCACATCAGTGACGGACTTCTTGCTGTCGGAGATGCGGAGCTCCGCCATGTTAGGATAGAGAGAGCATATCTTGGCAACATCTTCATTGGATACTTTGCTCAGGTCGAATGCCAGCTTGCTCATGTCGCGGACTTTGCCCTCGTCGGCCTTGATCTGAGCAACAATGTCGTCGGAGAGCGCTTCTTTGACCTGAAACATGCTGCCGGAAAGCCTGACGGAAGGCGCAGCCTGGACGCCGGTGGCAAGAAGGAAGACAGAAAGCGGAGCAGCCACTGCGAGCAGTTTCCAATTCATAGTTTAAACTCCTTGTTGTTGTCGCGCTGTGAACAATCCGCGCGGTTTGCTGTTGAAAAAATTAAGCAAGGAAACACTATAGCATTAGAACTGCATTTGCAATTCTTTCCATGGGATTTTTTACAGTGTCAGCAAGGGCGTTCGCCCTGCTACTTGTGCTTCCGGTGCTCTTCCTTCCATGTCTTGATCTGCTCGTTTCTCTGGGCGAAGCGAGGCTCGAGGCCTTGATCGGAAGGTATATAGTATTCCCGCCCGACAAGGGAATCAGGCAGGCACTGCATCGTCGTGATCCTGTCAGCATAGTCATGGGCGTACTGATAGCCCTTGCCGTAATCGAGCTCCTTCATCAGCCGCGTGGGAGCATTGCGGATAATCAGGGGAACAGGTTCGTCAAGCTGGCTGAGGGCGTCAGATTTCGCGAGGTTATACGCAACTTCCATGCTGTTGGATTTAGGGGCGAGGGAGAGGTAGATGACAGCCTCGGTGAGGTGCACGGAGCATTCAGGCATGCCGATAAAATGGCAAGCCTGGTAGGCAGCGACGGCTATTTCCAGGGCTCGCGGGTCAGCCAGCCCCACGTCTTCGCTGGCAAAGCGCGTCACCCGGCGTGCGATGTACAGCGGATCCTCGCCAGCTTCCAGCATCCTCGCCAGCCAGTAGACAGCGGCATCAGGGTCGGAATTGCGCATGGATTTGTGCAGCGCGGAGATGATGTTGTAGTGCTCTTCGCCCTGTTTGTCGTAGAGCAAGGACTTGCGGGAAGTGCACTGATCCAGGGTCTCTTCCGTGATGCGCACGATATCGCCGTCGGCTTCGCCGTTGAGCACGGCCATTTCCAGCGTGGACAGCGCAGAGCGGGCGTCTCCGTTGGCGAAAGTTGCGATGCGCTGCAGCATCTCGCTGCTGATGGCAATGTGCTGGCCCCCAAATCCATGTGGATCTTCCAGCGCGCGCGCCAGGAGCCCGGTGAGTTCTTCCGGGGTCAACGCATGCAGGACGAAGACTTTGCATCGGGACAGCAAGGCTCCGTTGACCTCGAAGGAAGGGTTCTCGGTGGTGGCGCCGATAAGGATGATGCTGCCCTTTTCCACAAAGGGCAGGAAGGCGTCTTGCTGAGCCTTGTTAAACCTGTGGATTTCGTCCACGAAGAGGATGGTGCGCTGTCCCAGCAGCCGGTTTTTCTCCGCCTGCTGCATGATGCCCCGTATTTCCTTGATGCCGCTGGTCACAGCAGAGAAGTCAATGAAGGAGGCCCTGCTGCGGTGGGCAATGATGCGCGCGAGGGTGGTTTTGCCGACGCCCGGAGGTCCCCAGAAGATCATGGAAGGGACGTTGTCTCCTTCGATGAGCCTGCGTAGGACCTTGCCTTTCCCAAGAAGGTGGCTTTGCCCGTAAAAGCCGTCCAACGTCGTGGGGCGCAGGCGTTCGGCGATGGGCTTTGAAGCGTCATTGTCAAAAAAGGACAGCTGGTCCATGGCAGTCAGGAACCTGTTATATGCGCAGGCTGTCGCGGATATCCGCGATGCGGTTCCTGGTGAAAAGGAGGTAGGAGATGATCAGCTCGCCTGAATTGAACCATGATGTGATGTACAAGGGGTTGTACTCGCAGATGCGATCCATGTAGTGCATCGCCTCGTCCATGTTCTGCTTGTTGTTCTTGGCGGCTATCTCAGGGTAGAGATCGTACAGCGCCTTCATGTAGTCGCGCACCACATAGACTACGCCCTGTACTTCGTAGATGCGGTTGTCCAGTGTATAGAAGGGAATGTCCTGGCTGTTGTTCAGCAGCCCCTGGGCATAGCCCAGCACCGTTTCTCCCAGGATGACGTTGAGTGCAGAGTACAGGTCGTCAGTGCGGCAGTTGTATACGGCTTTGCCGGACGCCAGGTCCTTCTTGTATTTTTCCGCCTTGGCTAACGCCTTTTTATAGTTGCCTTCTGCGGAGGGCAGCCCCAGAATGCCCCAGCGCTTTGGCCCCATGGAGAGGTTGGTCATCCTTGCCTCATAGAGGTCGTTGTTCTCCCTGTCATTGGCGCCGAGCTTGGCGATGTTGGTCGAGTAGTTATCGAACAGCATCTTGGTCGCGACATAGGTGCCAAACTGGCGGTATGCGCGGTTATCCAGCAGCCAGCGGTTGAAGATGATGTCGTTGGTGGTGAGGCCAAAGATTGAGCCAAGCTCCGTTTCAAGACGGTGCGTCAGGGCGGAGAGCAGTTCAGAGCCCTTGCTTTCGTCGGACATGCCCTCAGCGACTTGGACTTGGTAGACAGGGAATGTGACGCGGTCAATAAGCGTGTACAGCTTCTGCGAGACCCATACGGTGAAAAGGATGCCGAGAAACAGCAGGACCTGTATCCCGAGCGTGCGTCCGACGATAGCGACGTGCTCTTTCGAAGGGACGGCCTTTTGCAGGTTTTTTGAAATATTCATAAAGCTCTCCTCTTGCATATGGAAACAGGGGCGTTCCCCAACAGTCTTTACCCATGCGCTGAATAATAAGCACTGCAAGCCATCCGTCTAGGGAGCATGCCGTTTACAGGACACTGCAGCCGTCTTCCGTAATGACAGCCATATGTTCCCAGCGGGCACCGCCCCATCCGGGATAGTACAGCCCCGGCTCTATGGTGACGATCATGCCCGGCTGCAGTACGTCTGTGCTGAAAGGACCAAGGCGCGGACCTTCATGCGTTTCCAGGCCTACACCGTGGCCTAGGGAATGGTTGAAGAATTTTCCGACGCCGCATGATGCAAAATACGATGCGGCGACATTATGAGCCTCAGCGCCTGTCACCCCGGGGCGGAGAAAAGCTATGGCCCGGCGCTGCGCTTCCTGGACACGGGATAGCATTTCTGAGAAGCGGGCAGATGGAGCATCTCCTACCCACCAGGTGCGCGTCTGGTCCGAGCAGTAGCGCCCCAGGCGGCAGCCTTGGTCGATAAGGATCTGGCAGCCTTCGCCGATGATTGCCGGAGAATCCGGCGCGTAGTGGGGGAGGGCGGCGTTGGCGTCCACTGCCACGATGGACGGGAAGCTGAGTTCGGAGGCGCCGTGCTCGCGGTAGAATTTTTCGATGTCCCAGGCAATGTCTGCTTCTGTGCGCCCGGGAATCAGGCGGGAGGGCAGCCATTCCAGCATGCGGTGATTGAGTGCCACGGATGCGGCGATGAGATGGATCTCCTCCTCGTCCTTGACCATGCGAAGCTTTTCCACAAGCCCATCGGCGCCGTTTATGTCCAGCCCCGGCTCAAGCCGCTCCACGAAAGCGTGGGCAAGGTTCTCCGCCTCTATGCCGATATGTCCGGACACAAGGCTTTTCAAGAGCCCATTAAGGCCTTCAGAAAATTTGCCACGGTAGATGAAGATGCGGCTGTCTTCCCACAGCGCATGGGCGGCTTCTTCATAGCGGCTGTCTGTGCACAGCCAGTCGTTGCCATCGGCACGGATGACAAGGCATCCTGAACTTTCGTTACACTGGCAGTCATGCAGTTCAAAGCCGGAAAGGAAATAGCGGTTCGCCGGCTGACTCACCAGCAGCGTGTCCAGTCCTTCATCATGCATCAGGCGGCGCAGTCGTTCACGCCGTCCAAGGAAGGTGTTTTCGTCCATGCCATGCCCTTATGCGAGAGGCTTCAATCTTCAGCGCCGGCCGCCGAAAAGCCCGCCAAGCACACCGCGCAAAAGTGTGTTTCCGATCTGCCTGCCCACATTGTTTGTGATGGTGCGCGTGGTCTGCTTGGCAACGGAATTGAGCAGGTTGCCGAAGATGTCGTCTTTCTGCGCTTCCTTTTCGCGCTGGCGCGCTTCGCGTTCTTCAGCGCGGGCCTGGCGCTCAGCAGCCAGCTTGGCCTTGCGTTCCGAGAGCTCCAGCTTTTCACGCTGCTTATCCCATGCCGCCAGGCTGGCTTCGCGCTGGAGCGATTCCGTTCGCGCGGCAAGCATCTCATAAGCGGATTCGCGGTCAATGCTCTCATCATAGAGATTGCCCATGGGCGATGCCGCCATGATCTCCATCCTCTGCTCAGAGGAAATGGGCCCGATGCCGCCTTCCGGAGGCAGTATGAGTGCGCGTTCCACTACGGATGGGGCACCCTTGCGATCTAAAAAGGAAACCAGTGCTTCGCCAGTGCGCAGTTCAGTGATGGCCTGCTCCGTGTTTATCGCGGGATTGACGCGGAAGGTCTGCGCGGCTACGCGAACAGCTTTCTGGTCGCGTGGCGTATAGGCGCGCAGCGCATGCTGAATGCGGTTGCCGAGCTGAGAGAGAATCGAGTCCGGCACGTCCGTGGGATTTTGCGTGACGAAGTAGACGCCCACGCCTTTGGATCTGATCAGCCGCACCACCTGCTCCAGCTTCTCAAGCAGAATTTTAGGAATGTCGTTGAACAGCAGATGCGCTTCATCGAACATAAGCACGAAGCGCGGTTTATCGCAGTCGCCGACTTCGGGCAGCTGCTCGTACATTTCTGAAAGCAGCCAGTACAGCACGGCAGAATACATGCGCGGCTTCTGCATAAGCTTGTCGGCCGCAAGGATATTTATATAGCCACGTCCAGAATCATCGGTGCGGAAAAGGTCGCTGATCTTGAGAGAGGGCTCGCCGAAAAACGCCTCTGCCCCCTCGTCTTCCAGACGTAGCAGGGCACGCTGAATGGCGCCTATGCTGGCGGTGGCGATGTTGCCGTAGGTCACGGCGTATTCGTTCCTGTTGTCGGCCACCCATGTCGCCATGCTGCGCAGATCCTTGAGGTCGAGCAGCAAAAGCCCGTTGTCGTCGGCAATGCGGAAGATGATGTTGAGCAGACCGCTCTGGACGTCATTGAGGTCGAGCAGGCGCGCGAGCACAAGAGGTCCCATTTCGCTGATTGTGGCGCGCATGGGATGCCCCTGTTCTCCGGAGACATCCCAAAAGCAGACGGGGTAGCCTTTGTTCTCATAGCCTTTGGAGCGCAGCCCGAGCTCATCAATGCGTGCGGCGATGCTGCCTTTCGGCTGTGCTGGGGAGCACATGGCGGCAAGGTCACCCTTGACGTCGGTAAGGAGCACGGGCACGCCCAGCGAGCTGAAGCTTTCGGCAACGTTTTGCAGGGATACGGTCTTTCCTGTGCCTGTGGCGCCGGTTATCAGGCCGTGTCTGTTGCCCATGCGGGATTCCAAGCAGAGCTCTCGCCCGTCGGCGGACAGCTTTGCCGGGTCTTCCGCCGCGGCAATGAAGATGCGATTGTCAGAGGTCAGCATGACGGGCTCCTTGCCTTAAAACTAGCCGATATTCGATTTCGCTTTGAGCACCATGGTTCGGAAGTTGCTATAAAACGTGCTGTCCGGATAGTGCTGCACGCTTATGACGGACCGCGTTTTTCCACGGAAGCCTTCCAGCGTGTCATCATTCAGATTGATGGAGACTTTTTCTACGCAATCGGGCGGGACAACGCAGAAGCCGTGGTTCTGCGATGTGATCTCGACGCGTCCGGAAAGCAGATTCTTGATCGGATAGTTGCCTCCGTGGTGCCCAAAGAGGAGTTTCTGGGTGGAACCGCCAAGGGCGAGGCCGAGCAGCTGGTGACCAAGGCACGCGGCGCCCAGGGGAAAGATTTCAGCCAGTTTCGCTATTTCGGCTATTTCAGCCTTCAGCGCGGCCGGATCGCCTGGACCACTGGAAAGGAATACGCCGTCTGGAGCCACGGTCTTTGCCTGTTCGCAGGTAAAGGATGGGGGAACGACAAGTGCCTCCATGTCGTGGGCGGCAAGCAGGCGCAGCATGCTCCACATGATGCCGAAGTCGTAAACCAGAATGCGCAGGCTGTGCCCGTCCGGCCATGTGTAGGATCCGTCGGCGTTGAGCCGCACGGGAGCCGGCCTTCTTGCTGCCTCGTCCCAGCGATAGGGAACGTCTTGTGCGACGCGCGAGACCAGGTTTTGTCCTTCCTTGGGCGGCAGTGCCCGGGCCTTTGCCGCCAGTTGATCGGCTTCG
>JAEEGL011537924.1_pt1 | contig 14979 bp, 4 predicted proteins | sample 9134231 | NCBI WGS metagenome assembly JAEEGL01 (sample SAMN16246548, study PRJNA631951) | gut metagenome | biome: gut microbiome; feature: rumen; material: fiber-attached | host: Bos | place: Iran: Karaj | collected 2018-10
CGCTTGCGCGAAGCGCAACAAAAACGATATTCTGCTGACGCAGAACGATATGCTTGCTTACGCAAGCACGATATGTTTGCCTTCGCAAACACGATATGCGGGGTTATGCCCGCACAGATTGAAAACCACCCTTTAGAGAATAGCTCTTCACGCCCCTTTCGACTAATAATGATTGACGAAAACGGGGGAATCATGTATACTAAAATTGATATTTTTCTGTAAAGCGCACAAGAAAAGACGAGTTCAATCAGGGCAAACCATACGTAAAAGAAATCCATTATAATGGCGGTGGTATTTTGAAAAAGACGGTATCATTCTTGCTGACGGTTATTCTGCTTTTTAGCTTGCTTTTTGTGCTATCACCGAGCGTTTCTGCTGCAGATTCTTTGTATGCCCGGAAAATCGTATCAGTCGTTTATGACGATTCCGGCAGCATGTCCGGGAATAAAGAAGCGTATGCGAATTATGCGTTGCAATCGTTCTGCGGAATGATGAACAGCGAAGACCTGTTGTTCATCACATTTATGCGTGATTCGAAAACTTCGAACTACGCGCCCTTCCATGTTGATCTGTCCACATCCGGAATACAGCCGTCTCTGGATTCCATCCGCAAGCATACGAGCGGCGGGAATACTCCGTATCGCTCTGTCGAAATTGCCATGGATAAGCTGAGAACGGCCGCAGACACGAATCAAAACACGCAGTATTGGCTCGTGATCATCACCGACGGTCAGTTTGACGAACTGAACGGATCGATCGATCGGGAACTGACGGGGTTTGTCAAAGAAGACATGCCGAACGGAACAAAGCCGAGAGTGACATTTCTCGGTATCGGCAAGGATGCGGTTTCTCCGGGCGAGAACCGCAATATCGGCATTTTTACATATCACGCCGAAAATGCAGCGGATATCATTGATACAATGTCCGAAATGGCGGATACGATTTCCGGCCGCACCAGACTGAAGAAGTCCGATCTCGAGCAGGCAGACGGATCGACGATTCGCGTGAAGTCGTCGATCCCCATCCTGAATATCGTTGCATTCGTTCAGAAAACAGATGCGAACGTTCTCGAAACAAAATGCAGCGACGGTCTTTCCCTTCCAACCGTCAGGACGGCATACATGAGGTACCCGGGAATTGCCGAATTGCTCAGCAGATCGTTTTTGATCGGCGATTCAAACCGGTTGATTCCCGCCGGCACGTATGATATTGCATTTGATAAAGAGATCGACGTCGGTGATCTGGTGATCCTCGTTGAGCCCGCCCTCGAACTGAGGGTATCCATCACGGTTGACGGCAATCCGATTTCCGGCAGCAGAGAGCTTGCAGCGCTGCATAAGGGGGATACGGTATCGATCTCCTGCGGCATTTATGAGATGGGAACAGATAAGGAAGTGCGATCAACACAGCTTCCTTCGAACACGGTGTATTCTCTGCAGTTGCTGGAGAACGGCGTTGTCAAAAAAGAGGATACGACCGACAAAATGACGATAGACAACTTCACTTTGACGGATCTTGAGACAACGATCAAAGCATCTGTTACCATTGACGGTTTTAAACTGCTTCCGTTCAGCACAACGTTCACGCCTCTCAGTGCCCCTCGCGTGACGCCGACGCCTGCACCGACGCCGGAGCCCACCGCTACGCCGAAACCGGATTATACCATTACGGCATCCCCCAAAAGCAGCGTCAGAAGCGTCAACTGGTCGGATATCGGCTCCAATGAAGAAGTCGGTGTGGTCTTTACGTTTTTTGTCGACGGGAAACAGATCAGGGATCCGTCTTCCGTCAAAGAATTGAATCCGGTCATCAATGTCTCCCCCGCAGGGAACGACGGCAGCATGGAATACCGGAATGACGGCACGGTTGTTTTTACGCCGACAAGCGCTGCAATGGTTTCCGGCGCTTCCGGCAGTATGGAAGTTCAGGTCACCTGTACGATTTACGACGGGACATCCGGGACAGAGTCCTATTCTGTTCTGATTTCCGACTATCAGGTCGTCCCGGTGCTTCCGCACAGCTCCGCAGTGAAGACGGAACTGTACGGCAATACGGCCGGCGCACAGTTTTATGTCACCAAAGACGGCGCGCGCTTGCCGAAATCCGAGCTTGACGGAAAATGCAGAGCGCTGTTCGAAAAAGAGTATCCGGACCTGAGCGTCAGAGTCCGCGTGGAGTCGGACGGAACGATCACCTGCATTCCCTACAGCAACGAAGAGCATCATCTGACCTTCTTCAACTGGTGGATCAATTGGTATCGTTACTGGTTCCTCCTTCCGGGCGGAGAACTGGACGTTGAGGTCTCAACGCCGTTCGGCACGGGGAACAATCAGGTTGATATTCAGCATGCACCGCTTTCTTACCGGCTGTGCAATGTGTACTTGCCCTTATTGATCGAGGTTGCGTTTCTTACGGTTCTGACAATCTGGCTGATTCTTTACTTCAAAAAGCCCAGATTCGCAAAGAACGCAAAGCTGTATGTCGGCGAAATCAGATTCGATCATGAGGATCGCACGCATGAGATCAGAAACTTCCGGGTCAAAAATCTGTCCTCGTTCAATCGCTTTAAGTATCTCTGGCGATTTAAGAAAGACGCGGAAGTTGTGACGGCGCACGGAATTCGGATTCGTGCGGAGCATAACGGGAGAATTGTGTGTGAGGAAATGATGCCGTGGTACAGGGACAGAATTACGCCGATCGATTTCATGATTCCCGCACGAACCCCGGCTGAGCTTTTATTCTATTTTTCCCATGCCCGCTCGTTATTCATTAACGAATTCAATACGGTGGATACGATTAACGGGGATCAGAATCACAGCATCGGACCTGCGAATCATACGGATCCGCATTACATCGTTGTCCCCGATGCACATAACGGGGTGGAGCAGGAAGATGATCGGATCGTTCTGAACAGAGGGAAGATCATTATTTATACGACTATATAACAGAGCATCAAGGAGGAGAAAAACACAAATGGCACAGTCTTTACTCATCGGTCTTGGCGGAACCGGCAGCAGGGTCGTCAATAACGTGACGAAGTTGTTGAAGCAGAACGGACAAACCTTCAACAACGGCGAGATTTGCTGCGCAGTTCTTGATACGAACATCAACGATGCGGGCGAAATCAGAAACAGCGGGACCGAGGTGCCGGTTTTTGAAACGAGCAAACCGCAGCGGATTCGGGACTATCTGGAACAGTACCATCATTTGCATATCGAGGAGTGGTGCCCGCAATCTCCTGCGTTTCTGAATCAGAGCATGATCGACGGAGCGTCTGAGTGCCGCGTCAAGTCGAGAGTGGCGTTTATGGATTGCCTGGAAACCGGCGTTACGGACCAGCTGGAGCTGATGATCAATCAGGTGCTGAGAAATAATACCGGATCCAAGATCAGGATCATGATCGTATCCTCCCTTTCGGGCGGAACCGGATCCGGCATGTTCATTCAGGTTGCGCTTTGGCTGCGCAAATTCCTCAGCCAGAGCCAGATCACGATCCGCGGCATCTTCCTTTTGCCGGATGTGTTTGTCAGCACGATAGAGGATATCCGAACAAATGCCGAAACGAAAACCAGGCATTATTGCAATGCGTATGCCGCAATACGCGAGCTGAATGCAATCACGAAGATCAAGCAGAACAACTCCGTCGATCTTCCGGAGAAGATCTCGTTGGGAGACCTTTTTGACAGCATCATCGATGAAGACTCCGGCAGTCCGGTTTATGATTTTGCATTCTTCGTGGATGACAGAGACGAGAACGGCGTACGGCTCGAGAACATCGCCGAATACGAACATATGGTTGCGCAACTGGTCTACATGCAGCTGTATGCACCGATGAAGGATGATATGTATTCGGAAGAGGACAACACGTTCCTTGCTTTTGCACGGAATGAGGAACCGCTTTACGGCTCCTGCGGAACGGCGAAGATTGAGTATCCGGTCAAGAGCGTCAAGACGTACTGCGCCATTCGCGCGGCGCGTGAAGTGATCAATACCGGCTGGAGAAAGATCGATGATGAGATCGAAGCCCAGCAGGAAGAGATCGAACAGAAGGAAAAAGACGGGTATATCGTTTCGGAAACCTTTGATCCGCGCGATATGTATATCACGCTGTTCGATCAGAAGACGTCCAAAAAGCCGGAGGAGGTCGGAAAAGACCGGTTCTTCACCGGCATTGCAAAGGATGTCAAAAACGAGAATCCGATCAAAGGAAAAGACGGAAAGATCACGGTAAACTATACCGATAAAGTAGCAGATTTTATCGTTCGCCTGAACAAAGAAAAGATTGATACCGCGTCGATCAGATACAGCAAAACGGATAAGCTGAAAATCGATGCGATTGCTTTCGTGCAGGACGATCATACGGTTGAAGATCTGAAACAGAGGGTCCTTTCGGACGAATCGGATGTCGAAGACGCCATCAAAGCTTTTGAAAAGAAAGCAGAAGAGTATGCGAACGCCATCGTGGATACCGTGTTCCCTTACAACATGGGAGACGTCAATCCGCAGAATGCATGCTCGATTTACGGCCTCGTGACGAAGACAAACAGAAAAGGGCTTCCTGAGTTTATCCATCCGGTCGCGGCACGCTACATCCTGTATAAGCTTGTTGCGGAACTTGAAAAGAAGCAGAGAACAATCATTCTGAAAAACAGCAGAAGCGACGCTTTGTCCGGCGGCAATACCGACACGAACCCGTTTGACAACAAGAAGACCAAGGATGTGGAAACCACTCCGATCGAGTATCTGGAGAGCAAGAAGTGGTCGCAGAGAGAGGATAAATTCACAGACGAGTTTGAAAGGATCTATGCGGAGTACTTCAACACGAAAATCGGGCTGTGTCATAAGTATGAGACAGAGCTCTTGATGAACACTACGTACAATAAGCTGATCGCCCGGATCAATCTGCTGATCGCAGAGATGGAAGCGTTCTTCAACCGTTTGAAAGACGTCCGGAACAAACTTACGGAAGACATGGCTGCCAATCTTGCAGAGACCGCGCAAGTGTCAGAGAAGACGGTCTACGTGTACGGAAAGAAAGAACACAAGGAAGAGATCTATCGTTCCATCGATATGCAGATCGGCACGCGCGTCGATGAAGTCAACAAAGGCGTTTTTGATACGGTTTACGGAAAAGTATGCGCCGAAAAGAGACCGAACGTTCCCGAAAATCAGCCCTATGGCAAAACGAGCATTGCGACCAGCTTCCTGATGAACCTCATGAAGGCGTTCAGAAATCGCATCAACAATAACAAGAACAACAAAGAATTGATCGAGCTGGATGTTTACACTGCGATCTGCAAAGAGAGCGACGCCAAAGTCAGGGCCGAAGCGGAAAAGAGAAAACAGAACGGCGAAGTGGAGCAGATCAGCTTCGACGATTATGACGTCGCCGAGGATGAAGTCAAAGAAAACAACAGCGTTGCGATGAGACATCAGGCGGCATTCATTGAGTACAAGAACAGAGTCCACCGCCTGGCGGCCCCGTTCCTGATCAAGGCAAGAGAGATATCGGATAATGAACTCGGCATCGTCACCACGCGCGTGAAAACGTTCTGGGGATTCCATCCGGCGCTGAACGAAGCGTATCCCAACCTGGGAACGGATCTGAAGGTCAATGCGGATATTCAGGCGGACAATGCATATCCGAAGAACGAGCTGTATTGTTATCGCGCGGTGTACGGACTTGCGGCGCAGTTCATCCCGAAGTTCAATGAAATCAACGGCGGAGACTATTACACTTGCTATCGCGCCGTCGTCGACAGAATGACCAAAGAAGCGGCGGGAGCAAGAGGCACGCGCGCATATGTGGACACGCCGCATCTGGATTACAGATGGCATAATCTGCTGCCGTATACGACGAAGATCATGAACGAAAAGGACGAGCTCAGTTTTTACCACGGTTTCTGGCTCGCCGTTGCATACGGCAAGTTAAGACTCAACAAAAACGGCAATTTCTGTCTCATACGCAAGGTGGACGGCGGCTTCGGAACAACGATCGATGAAGAAACCGAGCTGTCGCTCAGGAACAGACCCATCGGGAAAGTGGATATCGGCAAGCTTCTGGTTGCGCTCAGAATGGATTCCATGTTCAGAAACATCGAGATTCCGGAGCTTGAGGAAAAGTTCTCGAAGGAACTGGAGGTCATGGATACCTATGCGGGCACGGATGTGCTGAAGGGGCTGACGCAGAAGAACGCGGATATCAACCCGGTGGATATTGTGTGCAGATACAACGACGGGCTCAACAAGAACTCGCACGTCTCCGCCATGATGATCGGTTCGCTTGAGAAGATCGCATCCGAACTGGCGTCAAGATACAATGCGCACAGAACGGAACAGCAGGAAACGGAAGCAAAGTTCAGAATCTGCAAGCGGATTTTCGAGTCCAGCAGCAGAAAGAAAGGCAATACGATATTCAGCCATTGGATTGATGAGTTCAAGAAGCTGAAAGACTGAGACCCGGGACAGGGAACCCGTAAGATCATACGTTCTTCCGAAGGATACTGCGCCGAGAGTATCCTTCGGAAATAATCATTTTGGGAGTCTGTTATGCATACGTTTTTTATCAATACGTCCAAAAGGGCATTGGATAATTACAAAGTGCTGTTCGACGTTTGTTACGAGAACAAAACGCTTATCACTCTGAATTACGACATACGGAACTGGTATGATGAAAAGGACGGCTATTCTGCGTGCGTAAAGCAGATGGGTGAGCTGATCGATACAAGAGGGGATCTGGACAACCGGTTCAATCTCGTCGTCTTTATTGATCTGACTTCGATCGAAGGGTATACCTCGATCGAAAGAGAACAGCAGAGCAAACGCGACAGCTATCTCAGCGCGTTGTATATGCTGTTTATCCACACGATCAAAATGACCGTGATCGATCAGCTGCGCGAGTATGACAGACTTCCGAAAGAAACGCTTATCATGTTCGGAGAGGATAAGCGGATCCTGGAAAGCAGAAGGATCAACAACGAATTCTTCGAGAACCAGACCCTGGACGATCTTTTCGAGCTGCTCGGCATCCCGAAAGAAAAAGAGCTGTCCGAGTACGCGCAGTCCGTTTCGAACACGGCAGAGGAGAGCGCAGTCAAGGTAAAGCGGTTCAAGGACCTTATCTCCGACGAGAGCGGCAGGCAGACCTTCTTCCATGCGCCGGACGTATACCCGGACGAGTTTGATCTGATGTGTACGGAGATCATGGAAAGCTGCGACGTCAAAAATGCATGCAAGAGCTTTTTCAAACAGGTCAAAGAACGAAACAGACACGAAATAATCGTGGATGGAATGAAGAGCATTTCCTGCCCGATCGACTGTAAAGCGGAACAGGACAACAAATCGGTTTATGCTCTGAATCGTCTGAATATCGCCTGCTATCTGCTTTCCTGCGTGAACGCAGGCACATTGTATGAAACAAATGCCGACGGGAAAAAGATCCCGCGCCCGTTCCGGGAATACAGCGCGATTGAATTCGCAGGAATTCTGGAAGAAAAAAGACAAAAATACAGCAACAAGTATGATCAGATCGAATCCATTAAGGATGCGTTTCATGCCCTGCAATTGGTTCCGGAACTATACGAGCTTGACTGTGAAAAGTTCGGATTGAACGAATACGGCGAGCAAGCCACGCGACTTGTCGAGACACGGGTCGAACGGGAGGATCAGGATGACGCAGATCCGAACGACCGCGTCGACAGGAAAGAGATCGTCGAAGAGAAGGTTAAGAGCGACAATCTGCTTTCGGATGAAGGATACCGCCTGTTTCGCGCGTTCGAATCTCCTTCCTATCAGGTCGGACGGACGACGAAGCCGGAGGAGTATATCCACTACGCGAAAGAACTTCGCAGATGCCATCTGGACTATCTGCAGAAACTGAAGTTCGACATGACCGAAAAACTCTCCAGGTATTCCGGCAGATCGGACGACAACTCTCCGGAAATGCTTCGCAAAAGGCGCGTCAGCAAAGCGGACCGGGAGTTCGGGGATAAAGCGAAAGAATATCCCTATGCCGAACGAAGCAAGACTGAAACGAAGCAAATCAAAACGATTCAGACGCTGTCGGAGAATGCATATGCCACGGTTCTGCAAAACTACATGGAGTTCTGCGCAGGCAGATCGGTGGCCATCACCGATATCGAAGAGCAGTGCAATTGGTTCATAACCAAGATTCGCAGCATACAGGCCGCTTTACAAAGAATCAAAATGATGATTGCAGGCATGCTTGCCGCACTGATCGTGCTGTATGTCCCGTACATCCTTCTCCAGTGGCCGGTCATCACGAGCTCGACGTTCAACATCGTCGTTGCCGCTGTTTCCGTCGTCGGTCCGATCATCGTGCTGCTGTTTGCGCTGGGGGTTGTCATTGCACAATACAAGCGCAAGTATCGGAACGCCTGGGATACCCTGATGGAAAAAAACAACGAAGCGCTGAGCGCAAACGCTGAGGCGGTAGAGACGTTTGACCGGATGCTGTGCTCCGTGATCCCCGCGCTGCGTTGGGTTTATGAGTACAAGCTGGATGTGGATTTCTACGCGGACTGCTGCGCATACGCGAAAGCAAAGCTGAATCATCACATTGACGTGCTGAAAGGTCGTGTGAAATCGATCGGCGGCATTGTCGCAGATCTCGAAACGGAGGTCGCGCCGGACATGCAGACGGGTCATTCGGCTCCTGACGATGATATCGACTACAATGTTTCTTTTTGCACGGGGAAAAAGAACTGTGCGTTCTACACGGTAATTGATCCCGATTTCCTGAAAACAGACAGAGACGAGGAGAGGTAGCGGTTATGAAACTGTCCACGATATTATTGAATGCTCTGCTGATCCTTGCGATCACCTTTCTTGCAGCGCTTCCTCTCTTGCTTGAGTACGTTTCCTATCAACGGGATATCAAGAACAAAATCAGCAGCAAGCGCTTTCGGATCGCCGCTTTTTCCGTTGTATACGCGATCGGAATCACAATTGCGCTGTTTTTCCTGAAGGATGCCGTCAGACAGATTCCCGGGCTCGGCCTGATCCGGTGGGTCGTCAGAAAATTCTCTGTTCTGTCGAGGACGACGTATTTTGCCGAACTGTTGACCGTCATCGTTTTGAATGTGGCTATCGGGGCCGCGTTCCTTGTTCTTGTGCGGTTTGTCAGGATCGGCATGAAGAAGCGGAAGAACAAAAAACATGAGAACGCAAAAGAGACCGATGCGCAGCACAAGAATCTGTTCCATGCAGCGGAAAAGGCGATCGTACGGTATTTCAACAAAGAAGAATGGGTTACGGTTGCAGATGTTTTGCGGATCCTCAATTGCATTCTGACGGCAGCGTATCTCTTGCTGCTGATCGTATTCCAGATTCCGGCGCTCTATCCGGCAAACTGGATCCCGTACGATTTTCTCTCCAAACTCTTCCGGGCAGGATATCTGTACCCGATGATCACACTGCTGGTCTTGTGGGAGGTGTATTTTTTCCTCTCGGGAGTCAGAAGAGCAGAAGAGGAGTGCCCGGAGCTGCTCGCCGATGAAGCGGTTGAGAAGGCGGACGATGCGGTAGATCTGGAGACGATCGACGAAGAGGTTCGCAGACAGTTTGCGGACTACTACGTGTGCGATATTGATCTGTCCGAAGTCATGGCGGACAAACCGGTCTCGGCGAAGCATCACGCGAACACGTTGCTGATTGCGGAAGCCGTCGAGAGGGACAAGAGAAATCCGCAGGTGCGAAAAGAGATCTATCTTGACTGTCTGGATAAACTGTTCAAAAACGATACCAGCGTTCTCATTAACGGCGGTTTGTTTACGGAATTCTCCATGTATTTTACGCGGTATCTGTCCACAATCGCCGCAAGAGGAGATAATATCGTTTTCGTCTGCAACACGGATGCGGAAATTGAATCGGTTTATCAGTATCTCAAGCAGAGCTTCTCTGAGATTTCGAGCTTGTACTGCCGGAACTTTGAATCCGGAACGGTCGATTTTGACGATCCGATCTGGAAGATCGTCTGCGTCAAAGGAGAGGGAGACTCCGTAGCGGAGGCGTCCGTGAACGAGAAGAGCATACTGGTGACTTCCCTGCGGTATCTGTGCTCCTCTCAGTTTGAAGAAAATCACAAGCAGTTTATCCATTTGGTCGATACGATCGTATTTGTCGATGCTCTTGAAACGGTGAATAAATACCATCGTCAGATGGCGATGCTGAACACCAAGCTCAGGCATATCACCAAGATGAACGCCATGATCGCGCGCAACGGGGTGATCAACAAGGGATTCCGGATTCGCTATATGTCGCGTCAGGTCAGGTATATCTGCTTTGACGAATCGAGAATGGCGGGCCTTGATAAGGTCTTGCGAAACATGCTCGGAGTAGAGTTCGATTCGCTGGATGCCATGCGCTTTACGCCGAATGCATTGGTAAGATGCTACAATTATGACGGCAGGACCGATCAAAACGGCAGAGTCAGCAGCCCGCAGTTCGTTGATTCCCGCGAAGAGATCGGCGTTGTCATGAATATGGCGATCCTGTGCCTTGCCAACGGGGCGCCTTCCGTCAGCATTTTTGCGGACGGCGATATTCCGTATGCAAACATTGAAGAGTCGATTGCAGCAAATATGGGACGGCTTTCGGTGACGACTGACGGCAATGTCATTCGCCTGAATAAGATGTTTTATAATCCGAACAACTATTCGGTCATCATCGGAATGGACCATGAGGATAACCTTCCCAAGGCGCTGAGAAAGTATATCTCCATGGCGTCGGATACCAAAGCGCTGATCTATGTGTTTTCAAAGCCGTACATGCTCCGTGATTACTATTACGATAATATCGACGCGCTTTGGACCAACACCCAGATCGGACGCATCCCGGTAGAGGAGGGGACCGCGCGGGATGCGGCTCAAAAGATCCTGATCAGAGCCAATTCGGGAGGTATTTCCATCAAGGATATCTTCAAGCTCTGCGACGGAATCAACCGGTTTGATGCAGCTGTCAAGCAGAAAGACATATTCCAGATCCTGGCGGCGATTCTCGATATCTTTAACATAAACGAAGAGTATACCGAACCTTCCGGCAACCATTGCGGAGAGCTGCGTCGGATCCTCTTCAAGTATTTCGATTATCAGCCCGCACATGATTTTGATGAAAGCGGACGGTACTATTCGGAAGATCGAATCTACCTCCGGAAGCACGGAAAACTGTTCGACATGATCAACGGACGCGATATGGCCGTGCTGGTGCTGGGCGAAAAAGAGGTTGTTCTTCCGCTTCCCCGTTCGCGTATCTCGCAGAACTATATTGCAGGGCAGAACCTGATCTATAACGGCGCCATCTATCATATCAACCGGATCGAGAACGATACCGGCAGGATCTATGTCAAGCTTGCGACAAGCGGCCGCAACAACGAAGTGTTCCGCTATATCCAGGAGCGGTGCTACCGCTTGTGCATCGGCGGAACAGACGGAAAACGCATACGCAACAAGCATATCGTTCTGAATCGCAGCGCAGAAGGCATCGAAGTCAACGATGCATACTATTATGTGTTCAGAACGCCTGTCGAAGTCACCACGAACGGGTACTACGAGATTGATCCGCATACACTCGCGCTGAACACTGCCGGGAGCGTCTATCACAGCATCAACGACGAGGGGAACGATGAGCTCGCTCGTCAAACATACAGAAGATACGGAAAAGTGGATGCGCCGAAGTACATCAATTGCGGCATGGCTTACGAGAACAAAGGCGCGCTCACCATGCTGATTTCCCTTGCCGGAGACTTCGGCGAACATGCGGAAAAAATGACTGCACTGGCGGCTGCGATGCTGAACGAAGTGCTGCGGTCCATGTTCCCGTCCGTTTCTGATTCGGTTGTCGTTTGTCCCGTTGCTGACAGCGCGGCGGATGAAAAGGAACGCGCCTTTGCGGGACAGCCCCAATTGATCGTCAACGGGGATCATGCGATTCTTCACAAGGGGAACTTCGAACTGGCGATCATTGAGGACAGCAATACGGACCTCGGCGTCATATCGACGTTGTTCTCTGCGGGGGACGACTTGCTTGCAACGCTGTTTTCTCCGATCTACGCATATTTGAAATGGTACATGAGCGCGGACAAAAAGAGCGGTTATCTGTATTATGGGAAGAATGACGAGCCTGAATGCTTCGATTTCAAATCGCTCGCCGTGCTTTCGGGGCTGCTCGGCGATAACAATCACGATCTGAAAATCATAGATATCGCAGGCATGGTGGAACGTGCGGAGTGTGATTTCTGCGGCAGAGCGTTTCGAAAAGGCAGTCAGCTCAACAAGGTATCCGACGGCCGACTGATGTGTGACGAATGCGCAAAAACAATTGTCGGCAGCAACAAACGTGCGTTGAAGACGCACATTCAGGCGGCGAAGTCTTTCCTGGAAAGCACCTACGGGATTCATTTCGACAAGGAATACAAGATTTGCGCCGAGTCTTCGGAGAGAATCATTCGTGCGCTGAAAGCCGGCGGTGTGGATTCAAGAAGCGCAGGCATCCCGCTGCTTGCATATATGGATCGGAAAAAGACCGTTCATGCGGAAAACGGCATTCCTTCCGAAAACCTGACGGAGCTTTTGGTGCGCGAGCTCGTCCATATTTGGCAGCTTCAGAACCTGAAAGATCTTTCAAAGGAACTGGCGGAAGGATTGTGCGCGGTCGTTGACGTCCAGTATCTCCGGATCATGAACCGGAATCGGCTTGCCGACGTACGCGTTAAGGCGTATGAGAAGGCGTTTTCACCTGCGGCGATCGGGTATAAAACTCTTACCGAAAAGCTTCTGCTCAATCCGAGATTCGAAAACAATCCGTTCCTGTACCTGCTTGCGTACATGAAGGGCGAGGAGAACGAGAGACCCGCTCCTCCCCGCACACCGATCAGAATCGAGGATCCGACTGCCTTCGGCAAGCCGTATCTGCCTCAAAAACCGGATCGCGCAGTCAACGGCAAGCCCGCATATTTCTATTATCAACGACTGACCGAGAAACAACGGGTATTGTATGACATGTTATGCCGCGCAATCGGAGAGCATGCGGAATCTGTCAGGGGACATCAGTCGACAAAAGAAGAAGTCGCGCGTGTTCTGGATGCGATACAATACGATCATCCGGAACTGTTCTGGTATAAGTCGGCATTATTCTCCGAGAGCGAAATCCGGCTTGTATATGGTGCCGGCAAAGAAGAATCGGAGCTTCTGTCCAGACAAATAGAAGCAATGGTTCCGGAGTATTTGCAAGGCATCCATGACGCCATGAGCGCATATGACGCCGCCATTCGCATCTATACGAAAGTATTGAATGCGACCGATTACGATACGGTTGCCTTGAACGAGGAAACGAAGCAGGGCGGATCGGATCCTTCAAAGATCGATTATCTCAGGACCATATGCGGCGTATTCATCCGCCGGGCAGCCGTCTGTGAGGGCTATGCGAGAGCGGTCGTATATCTTTTGCAGAAATGCGGGATCGAATGCGCAGAGTGCGCCGGCATGGTGGTGAAACGCGGCGGAAACGACCATGCGTGCAGTGCTCATGCATGGTGCATTGTGAAGATCGACGGGGCTTACTATTATCTTGACCCTACATGGGACGACAATTCCAATACGATCCAGCCGGTCAAGCATGATACGATGGACTTTGATTATTTCTGCGTGACGACGGAAGAATTGCTCAGGACGAGAAAGATCGATCTCTGTCCTGCAGAAATGCCGATCTGCTCTTTCGTCAGCGCAAACTATTATCATCACAATGCATTGATCCTGGACAAATACGATTTGGAAAAAATCAAGTTGTTTGCTCTGGACGGCGTGAAACAAGGAACAAACCGGTTTTCCTTTAAGTGCAGCACCAAAGATGTTTACAGGAAGGCAATAGAGCATCTTTTCGGCGTTACGGCTGATGCGTTCCCGGTGGTAAAAGCGGCATCAAAAGTCAATAAGAGCATCGATGCATCAAAGTATACCTATTCTTGCAACGCAGATTTGTATACGATCACCATTCGCTTCAACACGAAGACGAACAAAAGGAACTTACTGCGGTCCAAGTAAATACCGCGTCAAGGCCTTCGGAGACAATGGACGGAAAGGACAAAATGACAGGTGTACGGTTGATTTGCGCCGAACCGCTGCTGTCACGATCAAAACGTGCTTCTGAAGAGACACTTCGCCATTCACAACATCCGCTCTGGAAGCACAACGAGACGACTCGTCAGGAAAACCGTAAGGCAGAGTAACGGCTGAGAGCCGTTCTATCATTCGGAAATCAGCGTTGATCGCATTTCCGGGTCTTGTCTTCGTTCTGATTGCAGATAAGAAAAAAGGTCAGGTCCGCTCGGAGCTTAAGCAACCTCGGACCTGCCTTTTTTGCGGCTCGGCAGAAACATGAGGAAGCAGATGATCGCAGGTATATTTGAGATTCTCTGCATCCGCTCCGGCAAGCTTTGCAATGGGCGCAATGAACAGAAGCCCTGCGGCAAGGACGACGATCCCGGCAATCGTCTTTTGGCATACGAATTGGCATACGAGATTAAAATGAACGATGATGCTCGGTGAATAGAATACAAAAAATGAATAAAAACACCCCGGATTCATCCGAGGTGCTTTTTATGATGATCAATAGAGTTTTGCGCCTGCCGGGATGTGCGGATCGAGCTGCAAGAGGTTCAGCCGTTCTTCACCGTTTTCCTTATGGAGCGCGGAAAGCAGCATACCGCAGGATTCAAGTCCCATCATGGGGCGCGGCGGCAGATTGGTGATCGCTACGCAGGTTTTTCCGATAAGCGGTTCTGGCTCATAATAGGCGTGAATACCCGATAAAATCGTGCGATTCTCTCCGGTTCCGTCATCCAGCGTGAACTTCAAGAGTTTCTTGGACTTCAGTACGGCTTCGCAGGCAAGCACCTTGACTGCGCTGAAAACGCTCTAACTGAAGGTCTCAAAGTCCACAAAATCCTTGAACAGCGGCTCGATC
>JAEEGL014538679.1_pt1 | contig 14979 bp, 10 predicted proteins | sample 9134231 | NCBI WGS metagenome assembly JAEEGL01 (sample SAMN16246548, study PRJNA631951) | gut metagenome | biome: gut microbiome; feature: rumen; material: fiber-attached | host: Bos | place: Iran: Karaj | collected 2018-10
CCTTCGACAGCTCTTTCGGTGAGCGTGAACGTGGGTATCAGGGCGATGCCGAGATTGGTCTCGCCGAGAGCGGCTTTCGCCGTGTTGTAGTGCCAGGCGCCGCCTATGACCGCGAGAACGCCCTTGTTCGCTTTATCAAGATCGGCATCCCAGCCGTCGGGAGAAGCCCATTTGAAGCCGTTCGGGTCTTCCGCGTAGTCCTGAAGCCATCTGAATATCGCCACGGTATCGTCGCCCTGGCAGTTGCTTACGCCCTTGGAGCCGCCCGATACGGATTCGGCGTCTTCGTAAATCTTTACGGACGAGCTGTGGTCGGAGACCTTCGTCGCGAGCAGAGCGAAGGACATATTGTATCCGTCGTCGCCGGTGACGGTAACGGCTTTGGTCCCCGCCGCTTTTGCCGCTTCGCGCAGGCCTTCAAACGTCGCCGCCTGTTCTTCCGTTACGAGCGCCTTGTTGTAGTACAGGAACAGCGCCTGGGAGATATACGGTACGCCGAAGAGATATTTATTGCCGTTGAGCGTCGAATAAATGACGTTTCTGAAAGATTCGGGGTTGTCGGCAAGTACCTGAGCGATAAGCGATTCGTCGCTGATCGGCTTCGCGCAGTTAGTGGCGGCGAGCTTGCCTATGTTGTCGTGCGCGACCGTATAGATATCGGCGGCCGCGGTCGGGTCGTTCGATATCGTGCCGGCGACAGCGCCGGTATCCATACCTTTTACCTCTACCGTGAAGCCGAAATCGGGATGCGCGGCTACGTATTCGTTGCAGAGAGTCTGATAGAATTCTACCGATTCTTCACCGACCCACACGCGTATGATCTTGTCGCCCGCTCCGCCGCAGGATGCGAGAAGCGAGACCGCGAACATAAGGATCAGTACAAATGCAATAACTTTTTTCATGATTTTTCCTCCATGTCAATTCCGTTATAAGATCGTTTTTCTATGATCGTAACGCCCGTTATCGCGTCACATATCGTTTTATTTTTGCGATTCAACAGCATTTCCGTAAGTCTGATCACGGGTACGAGCAGAAACGTCAGTATCCCGGTGAAAAGGTATAAGACCGCGCTGTCGATTATGAATATGAATATAAATCTGTAAAGTACCGTAAGGCGCGAAGCCTTCGTCTGCCTTTTTTCGGAAAACGGCATTATGCCGGTCAGGATCTTTCCGGGCGTACATCTTTTTTTGTCGACAAGCGGAACGATAAGCAGTACCGCCGCTTCGGCGATGAATCCGGCGGCCGCTTTCAGCACGTAGGAGTGCAGATTTGCGGCGAACCGTTCTTCGAGATAATACGCGTCGTTATTGAGCTTTTCCGATATCGCCGCCGCGTCGTCTCCGTATTCGGATACGGCGCTCTGCTCCGCCTTTTTATAATTCTCGTAATGAGAGTTATAAACGCCGGCAAGAGGAGAAGCGAAGATCAGCGAGGAGATCAGCATAAACAGCAAAAAGACGGATACGGTATCAAAGCCGTCCGATATAAGCCTTTTGAGCAGATACGGCTTTGAATTCGGTTCAAGATCGAGTTTTATATCGGTTTTTCCGTTTTCCATCAGCAGAGCTTCATATCTATTCTCGTCGAATAAACGGAAACGTCCTTGCCGTCAAACGCGATCCTTACGCTGCCGGAAAGATCGGCGTCGGCGTTGATCAGAAGCGTCTGACCGTCTTCCGTCTGCACCATAGCGTACTTCGCGCTGCCGTAATCGAGCATCTCGCATACGTTCACGTCGAGACCGCTTTCGCCGCTTTCGGCGATACGTATCTTATCTCTGTCGACCGTGTAGCGGTATACGTAATCGTAGCAGCGGTCTTTATCTATCGAATTTATCTTATAGCCTTTTTCTTTTTCGGCTTCGATCGAGTATTTGCCTATGTTATAGTAGAAGCGGAGCACCCTCTCGCCGTTTTCGCGCGTCTCTTTCTTGGAGAAACGACCCTCGAACGATACCTCGGCGCCGATCGGCGTCATGACTTCCGTACCGTTTACTTTCACGGTTATCTTGTCGTACAGTATCGAAAATCCGTAGGATTCGCCTGTTTTGACGCTGTCGTCGAGGAGAGCGAACAGATAATCCTCGCCGTTTTGCAGATAAGCGAGATTTTTGCCGTCGACGTTTTCGATCTTTGCGACGCGAAGAACGAAATCACCGCCGCTCACTATCGCTTCGGGCGGTACGATGAGATCAGCCGCGCCGGAGCTTACGGCTTTGCCGATCGCGTCGGGCAGACGTACCGACGTTCCGAGCGCGTTTATACGGCCTTCCGATATCAGCGCGGGGATCGTATTGTAAAGCGGTATCTTATGTATGAGCGTTATTTCCGTCTCTTTATCGAAGAAATGGAGTTTGTTCAGCTTCGGATGCGCGTAAACCACGTCGCCGACCGAAAGATCGTCGCGGTCTACGAGCTTGACGACGATGGCTCTGCCCTCGTCCTTCAGGCTGAATTCTCCCAGGCTGTCGCCTATCTTACCGTAGATTATGGTCTCGTTTCCGAGCCGTTCTATGCCGGTGACGATGAATTTCAGACCGTTTTCGTCGTCGTTCACTTCTATATGCTCGGGGCGTATACCGAATATGACCGGCTTTTCGCCGTCAAGATATCCGCCGTTCATTTTGGATACGGCTTCGTACGGAACGTCTATGCTGTCGCCGTTCGGAAAGCCTACCGTCACCCTGTCGTGATCTCTTTTCAGCGTCACGTCGAAGAAATTCATCTGCGGAGTGCCTATGAAGCCCGCGACGAATTTGTTGTACGGGGAGTTGTAGAGGTTCATCGGCGTGTCTATCTGCTGGACGTATCCGAGCTTCATGACGACGATCCTCGTGCCCATCGTCATGGCTTCCACCTGGTCGTGCGTAACGTAAATGAACGTGGTGTTCAGGCTCTTATGAAGAGCGGTTATCTCGGAACGCATCGTTGCGCGGAGCTTCGCGTCAAGGTTGGATAACGGTTCGTCGAGCAAGAATACCTTCGGGTCGCGCACGAGCGCGCGTCCGAGAGCGACGCGCTGGCGCTGACCGCCGCTCATCTGCTTCGGCTTGCGGTCGAGATAGTCGACGATATCGAGCATCTGCGCCGCTTTCATCACCCGTTCTTTTATTTCCGCCTCGGGCATTTTGCGGTTTCTGAGTCCGAAAGCCATATTCTCGTACACCGACATGTGCGGGTACAGAGCGTAGCTCTGGAACACCATAGCGATATCGCGGTCCTTCGGCTCCATATCGTTGACGAGCGTGTCGCCGATAAACAGATCGCCCGCGGTTATCGTTTCAAGTCCGGCGATCATCCGGAGCGTGGTGGATTTACCGCATCCGGAAGGTCCGACAAAAACGATGAATTCCCGATCGGCGATGTCTATTGAAAAATCGTTCACAGCTTTGTGACCGTTATCATAGACCTTGTAGATATGGGAAAGTTTCAGGTTTGCCATATTGTTCTATTGTCCTCCAAACAATATTATTTTCAAGTGAAATCAACTCCGGCTTCGTCAAGGCAGTGTATGACGTCGCCGATATGCGTAAGCTTTGCGTTCATCGTGGCCGTTTTGTTGTTTTTCTTATCGAAAACGGTATAAAGATCGTCGGCAAAGGTTATTCTGCCTATGTCTTTTACCGGTATCGAGCTTTTTTTGAACAGATACGAAGTATAAAGCACGCCGTCGTCTATATATACTCTGTCCGTTACCATGGCGAACAGCACCGCCGCGGCGGCGAGAGTCATCACGGAAAACATGATCCCCGCAAACACCGCAAGACCGTCGCCCCTGCCGAGCGCGAACAGAAGCACCGTAGTTGCGAGACCGGCGGCGAGCGCGGTCAGCGTGAAAAAGAACGGACCTTTATCTACCTCCGTACCGACCTGCCCTTTTCTGAACATTTCAGTTCACCTTTTTCAGCACGACGGATTCGTTCGTCAAAAGGCTGATCTCGTTCGATACCTCGCCGTATTCGCTTCTCACGTTTGAATAAAGTATCTCGTACGTTCCGTCAAGCGGGAGCGCGCCGCCGTTTACCGTATGTACGACTTTGAGACCGCCGACCGTGAATCTTATGATGCCGTTATCGAAAGCGGCGTCTTTCAGCTTTTCTTTGATCTCAGATCTCGAAGAGAGACGGAGCTGATCCGTAACGTTTCTGAGCGCTATGAGTTCTTTTACTTTTTCGAACGTATCGAGGTGTTTTACTTTAAGCGAATAATCCATCGCGTTCACAAAGTCGCCCGAGATATACGAGTTGCCGTCGTATTTACCGGTGGAATCGTCATACTTGCTTCTCATGAAATCCTCGCCCTCCTGGATGAAAGGAACGCCCTCGGAAAGGAATACCATGGATTCCGCCTGCGTATATGCCGCGGGCAGTCTTTCTTCGCCCATGGTCTGCGCGAGCTGATCGTATAACGTATAATTGTCGTGGCACGAGGCGTAATTTATCACAAGATCCGGATCGATCGCCTCCGCCTTTACCGTGCCTTTGGAAAATCTGCCTTCAAGACACATCGCTATTATCGAAGTGTTGGTCGTATCGCCCTGAACGTAACCCTTGCCGGGGCTGTTTTCGCCGCGGATAGCGTTTCTGATAACGTCGTTGAACGCGCCGACGAGCACGCCGGAGCCGGAGAAATAATCCTGCGCGAGCGATTCCTGCACGGTCATCTGCTCTTTGAGCTTGTTTTCGCTGCTGCCCGATCTGAGCTTCGTCGTACCGCCTGCCCACGGCTCGCCGTAGATCATCACGTTCGGGTACAGCGCGGAGCAATCCTTATATATATCGATCATCGTCTGATTGTCGATAAGTCCCATAAGATCGAATCTGAAGCCGGAGAGATGATATTCGTCTATCCAGAATCTGCACGATTCTCTGAAGAACTTATTCACCATATAACGCTCGGAGGCAAGCTCGTTGCCGCAGCCGGAGCCGTTGTAAAACGCGCCGTTCGCTCTCGTTCTGTAATAGTAATACGGAACGAGCAGGTTGAAGTTCGAATTCTCGGACGGTCCCGTATGGTTATAAACGACGTCCATATTTATCGAGATCCCGGCGTCGTGCAGCGCCTTTACCATCGTTTTGAATTCTTTTATCCTGTTGTAACCGTCGTAAGGATCCGTGCTGTAGCTGCCCTCGAGCACGTTGTAGTTAAGCGGATCGTAGCCCCAGTTGTAATTCTCGGCGGACATTTGGGCGGGCGTTTTCGTTTCGTCGACCGAAACGTAATCGTAAAACGGCTGTATCTGCACGTGCGTGACGCCGAGCTCCTTCAGATGATCGAGACCCGTTTTTACGGTGACTCCGTTTTCGGTATACGTCGTACCCGTCTCAGCGAGGCCGAGGAATTTGCCTCTGTACCGTTCGGTAACGCCGCTCGTCGGGCTTATCGTCATATCGCGGACGTGTATCTCGTATATCGAGGCGTCGACGTTATTGCCGTTAAAGGGTCTTTTATCGGAATTCCATCCGTCGATCTGCGAATTGAGCTTCGTGAAATTGACTATCATACCGCGTCTGCCGTTTATGCCCGCGCTCTTCGCGTACGGATCGACCACCTCGTTCGTGCCCTTTGAATTCGTGACGGTGTAAGTGTAATACTTGCCGTCAAGATCCTCGTTTGCGGTATAGGAGAACACGCCCTTTTCGCCTTTGACCATATCGAACGAAGCGTAAGGCGATGTCTCGGTCATATAGTTTCCCGTATTGTAAAGGTTCACGGTGAGCTTCGTGCTTGTCGGCGCCCAGACCTTGAACGTGGTCTTCGAGGCGTTTGCCTCGTCGTCGAAGGTGACGCCGAGGTCGTCTTTGTCATACGCGTATTTCTGATCGAATTCTTCCGTATCGAAGTAATTTGTAAACATAAGCCCAACTTTGTTTATCCAGGCGGGGTCGAAACGGTAGCTTACCGTCACCACGTCCGAAATATCTATATCTTTATTCAGGGTCAGATCGACTTTTTTAAGAGACGGGTCGTACTCGCCCATTGAAAATCCCGTATACTCTTCTCCGTTTATATCTATGTAAAATCTCGGTCTGTAAGATCTGAATTCGTTTGATAACGGTTTGAAATATACGCTTACCGTCTTCGAGCTTTTCAGCATCGCATAGCTGACTATGGATTTGCAGGCGTTCTCCATACTGTCGAAGACCGTGGATTCAGCCGTTCTCACGTAAACGTCCTGCAAGCCTCCGGGCGACGTTTCGTTTATATCTATCGATCTGTCGCCGTCGGGATCCTTCGTCCACGTTTCGGTCCTGACGATGAAGCCGAGCTTGTCTATCGGTTTTCCGTCCGCTATGACGTTCAGATCGAGATCGGCGTAAACGCCGTAATCGTCGTAACCGGTGAACTCGTAAGCCGCGCCGTTTCCGCCGTTCGTCATATCCCAAGCCCAGACGTTCCACGGCTGATAGCAGCTTCTGTCGTTATTCGTATCGTCGTTTCTTCTGTAATGAAGACGTACGGTCTTCGTTGCCTGCGGCGGCATCGAAGCGTGATCCGTTTCGTCCTTTGCGTATTTGCTTATCACGTCGCCCGCCGGTATGAGCTGTATCGGTATATCGTCGGGTCCCTCGTCTTTACCGGAGCATCCTCCGAGCAAAAGAGTCAGAATGAACAGGCAGCACAGTAATATACTCGTTATTTTTATCTTTTTCATTTCTTTTTTCCCTTATTAAAATCCCGCCATATCGACGAATCCCGCCTTGAGCGCTTCGCCTTTTATATCGGTGCTTTGCTTTATAACGTTCGGATCCCAGTTGTTTATATCGCTCACCTCGTAGCCCTTTTCGAACGCGGCTATGAGAAAGCCTTCCATTCCCTTCGTATCGACGAGCAGAACTCCGTCCTCCACCGTGTAATCCCTGCTCCAGCGGCCGGGCGACCAGCTCCATATATAGAGCTCGTACGTACCGTCGAGATATTTACTGTCGAGATTTATCACGTTGAAAAGCTCGCCTTTCAGTTCTACCTGCTTATATGTAAACGTGCGTTCGTACACGTTGTTTCCGTTTTTGAGATATACCGAAAGAACGCATTCCCCGTTTTTGACGTGATCCGACACGGTCACGTCGGCTGCTCCGTTTATTTCGGTCTTTTTATCCTCGCCGTTGAGTGTGTAATACGCTTCTTTTGCGTTTTTCGCGCTGACTGTCACGGTCTTTGCCCCGGCGAAAGAGCAGTCGCGGTCGGAAATGTCGAGCTCGGGATGAAGGTCCTTCGTGCGCGTGAGCACGGCTATGCCGTTCGCCTCGAATTTTATATACGCTTTATGATCGTATACCGCCGCTTTGCTGCCCGTGAGCGCGTCGTAATAATTGCCGTTTTCAAGATGCGGCACCGATACCGTAACGGTCGCGTTTACGTCGACCGCGCCGAGATCGAGTATGAGAGCGCCCTGATCGCCCTCTTTGATTTTTTCATTTACGTAGCAGCTTCCGTCCGCCGATTCGTAGCATTCCGCGTCGTAAAATCTGTTGTGAAAGCGGTTTACCGACGCGACGTACTGACTTTCGTAAGCGTAAGAGCCTATCTGACCGACCGTAAGCTCATCCGTAGGTCTGGCAAGATACAGTCCGCCGAGATCTTTTTTCGCGGCTATGACCGACCAGATCTTCGCTACTCTGATATGCGAATAATGAGCGCTCGCCGTTACGAATTCGTCGTGGCTTTCGACCCACGCGATCAGCTGCTTCGGATCGTTCGTTTTCAGCTTCGCACCGGCCATTGCCGACGGATCCTTCTGCGTGAGCGCGTTTTTGAGCTGAGTGCCGAAATTATCGTCCGTTATACGCATCAAACCCGTATAGTCGGAAAGATTCCTGCCGGCGGGATTTCCGAGTATTTCCCCGTAGACGTAGAGATCTTTTCCGTTTTTTTCTTTACAGTATTTCTTTGCTTCCCCTACGGTATTTTCCCAGAAGCTGCTCGGGTAATCCGGGTCGGAAGACGTTTCGATATGCTTAGCGGCGTCGAATCTGAAACCGTCGATACCGATATCGATACATTCTTTGAGCAGGCTCAGCACCCTGCCCTGAACGTAAGGATTCGAGGTGTTCAGGTCGGGGAGGTTCCCGTACGCGTAATACTGCGTATCGGAGCCCGAGCCGGACGCGTTTTTGTTGTGGTGGAAGGTCACGCCGTTGCCGTCTTTATCGGCGTTTCTGTTGTTGTAAAGCACGGGTTCGTACGCTTCCACGAGAGGCGATACCGTCGGTGTTCCGTCCGGTTCCTTGCCCTCGTCGTCCGTTGTCGCCAGATGGTTCGCAACGATGTCGGCAAGTATGCAGATACCGAGGCTCTCCGCCTTATCGCAAAGCTCTTTCAGATCTTCTCTCGTTCCGAGGCTCGACTGCTCTCCAATGCTCATGCTGAGCGGCTGATAGAACGCCCACCACGAAGCGCCGCCGCTTTTCGGCTGCTGTACCGGCATCGTGAGCACGTTTTTGAAGCCGGCGTTCTTTATGCTTTCAAGGTTCGACGTTATCTGCTTATAAGTCCAGTTGAACGCGTGAAGAGTCAGCCCGTCCTCCGCGTTATCCGGAAGAGCGTCCGTATAATCATCCTGAAAATCCTCAAATTCCGGGATCTTTGTACCGCACGAAAACAAATTCGGCAAAAGTACAAGCAAAAAAGCCGCGCATAACACAGCGCACACCGTTTTTTTCAGTTTCATATGATCGCCCTCCGTTCGTTTTCAAGTAAAGCAAGGAGGCTTTGAATATAAAGCCCCCTTGCAGTTTAACAAGACTTTTATTTTGCGGCTGCGGTAACGGTTCCGTTGCCCTGAGCGTCGAATTCGATGGTAACGACGTACGTGCCGTCGGCTTCGACCGTCATATTTCCGCCGTCTTTGCCCCAGCTGTTGTCCCAGGCGCCGTCAGCGCGGACCTTGAATTCCTTGCCGGCTTTGAGTTCGACTTCGGCGGTCCACTTGTTGTCGCCCGCGGAGGTCATGGCTGCAAAGTCATGATCCCAGCTGTTGCCTTCAAAGTCGCCGATTATGCCGTATGTATGATCGGCGGCTACCCACGTTTTGATCTCTTCGTATGCGATGCCTTCCTTCTTTTCCTTGAGAACGAGGCCTACGCCGTAACCGGGCTGACCCGCCGCGGAAGCGTTCTTATACTGAGCTATAACGAGCGTATACAGGCCCGGGCCGCCGATAACGACGGGGTTGGAATCCCATGCGAAGCCGTTAGCGTCTTTCTCTTCCTGCCATACCGGATAGAATACGGTCTTGGGAGTCAGAGATTCGGCGTATGCCGTATGCGGGTCGGAGATCCACTGGGCTTCCGAAAAGACTTTCTTGTCGCCGTCAACTTCGGAATCGCACTGAGCGATCTTGAAGCAGTACGAACCGTTCGCTTTGTAAAGTACGCCGTCGATCAGGCAGTTGGAAGACCAGGTCGCATCGTTCGTACCGAATATAAGATCGGTCGTATACAGATATTTTACTTCTTTCGCCGAAAGAGCGTCGTAGAGTTCGGCGCTGATCGCTTTTACGTCTTCAAGCGCTATGGCTTTCAGAGCGGATTTTTCATAAAGCGACGCGTCTTTGCCGTTCCAGCCGTTCTGCGTTCCGTCTGCGAGCAGGAACTGACCGTGAGCTACCCACAGCTCGTGCGATTTGTCGGCAAGCGGTTCAGCCGGCTTTTGTGTGCACGCCGCGAACGAGAGGATCAGTACAGCGGCAAGCAGCAGTGTCAATACTTTTTTCATGATGTTTTCTCCTTCTTTTTTTATCTCCCTTTTCCGGAGATATTGATTTGAATGTTGTTTGCGTTTCGGCGGAATTTACTTGTTTTTTCCACCTGGCGCCGCAATTTTCATTATACATCATCTTTTTGTTTTGTCAAGACAAAAATCATAAAAATTAACAAATAAGTTAATGTAAAAACAGGGATTATTGTATAATTTACTGTATAATACAATTAAATAAAGCGTTGGAGGGCAAAATGGCGTACGATCACGATAAAGAACTGTATCTTTTCCATCAGGGTACTTATTTCAAAGCGTATGAATTTTTCGGGGCGCATAAAACGAAGGATGAAAACGGAAACGACGCTACGGTTTTCCGCACATGGGCGCCGAACGCCGACGCGGTATACGTGACCGGAGATTTCAACTGCTGGCGCACGGATATGCCGATGAAGAAAATATCCGACCGCGGCGTATGGGAGCTTTACGTTCCGCTCGGTTTCGATAATAAGGAAAGAATAAAATATAAGTATCTGCCCGTAAAAAACGGCAGAGCCGCTTTCAAGGCGGATCCTTACGCCGTTTTCGACGGAACGCATAAAGAAACGGCTTCGTATCTGTACGAGCTGCCGGATTTCCGCTGGGACGACCGGGCCTGGCTTTCTTCGCGCGCAAAAGCGATGAGCGGCTCCGGCGCCGAGCCGCCGTACTCCGTGCCGGTGAACATATACGAGGTGCATCTCGGTTCTGTCATACGTCACGGCGACAATACTTATTATAACTACCGCGAGCTCGCCGATTTTCTCGTTCCGTACGTGAAGCGGCTCGGATATACTCATATCGAGCTTCTGCCCGTTGCCGAGCATCCGCTCGACGACAGCTGGGGATATCAGATCTGCGGATTCTACGCTCCGACCTCGCGCTTCGGCGAACCTTCCGATTTTATGTATTTCGTCAACGAATTCCATAAAGCCGGTATCGGCGTCATTCTGGACTGGGTACCCGCGCACTTTTCAAAAGATGCGCATGGTCTTGCCGATTTTGACGGCGGTATGTGCTACGAATATCAGGGAAACGACAGAAAAGAGCATAAAGTATGGGGAACGCGGTTCTTCGATCTCGGCCGTGAGGAGGTACAGAGTTTTCTCATATCAAACGCTCTTTACTGGCTCAACGAGTATCATATAGACGGGCTCCGCGTCGACGCCGTCGCCGCGATGCTTTACCTCGATTTTGACAGAGCGCCCGGCGAGTGGACTCCCGCTCCGGACGGTTCGAACAAGAATTACGAAGCGATAGCGTTTTTCAAAAAGCTCAATACCGAGATATTCCGTCAGCACCCCGACGTGTTTATGATAGCGGAGGAATCGTCCGACTGGCCGATGCTGACGAAGCCTGTCTACGCGGGCGGTCTCGGATTCAACTTCAAATGGGATATGGGCTTTATGAACGATATGTTCAAATACGTAAGGACCGATCCGCTGTTCAGAAGATACGAGCACAACTGCATCACGTTTTCGCTGATGTACGCTTTTTCCGAAAACTATATCCTCGCGATATCGCACGACGAGGTCGTGCACGGCAAAGGCTCGCTCATAAACAAGATGTTCGGCAGCTATGAGCAGAAATTTGACGGCATACGCTGTTTTCTCGCGTATATGATGTGTCATCCCGGCAAAAAACTGCTTTTCATGGGCTCCGAATACGGTCAGTTCAGCGAATGGAACAACAACAAATCGCTCGAATGGTTCATGACGGATATCGAAAAACACAGAGATCTGCAGAATTATACGGCGGCGCTCAATCGCTTTTATCTGTCCTCCCCCGAGCTTTGGGAAAGAGACCTGTCGTGGGACGGCTTCAGATGGATAAAACCGGACGATAAGGATAACAACACGGCGGTGTTTATGCGGATGTCGGCAAAAGGAGATTTTCTTGTCTGCGCGTTCAACTTCTCCGCCGTATCTCATCAGAACTACCGCTTCGGCGTGCCGAAGAGCGGCGTTTATAAAGAGGTCTTCGCGTCGTCGCCTTACGGCACTCCCGACGCGCAAAGCGAAAACGCGCCCTGCGACGGGTTCGATCACAGTATCGCGATCGACCTGCCTCCCCTCTCCGCCGTCATACTCGGTCATGAACCGTCGAAAAAGCGTAAAAAAACCGACAAATAACACAGCCTTGACCGCATCAAAAAGATCCCGCGCTCACCCGCGGGATCTTTCAAAAGGAAACCCGGCTCTTCGGAATACCGAATGAGCCGGGCTTGTTTTACTGTTTGTTTTTCTCCAGTTCGGCGAGGTATGCCGGACTCGGATTTCCGCAGTTGGGGCAGAACTTGCCGGTATTATTTTTCTGCCCGCAGGTACAGGTCCAGGTATCTCCGGCCGCGGAGGGAGGATCCGCGGCAGCAGCCGCCGGTGAAGACGCCGAGCCCTGTGCGGAACCAGGAACGGATACGCCCTGCGGCTGCATCATCATGCCGGGAAAGCTTCCCGCGTTCATAAATCCGCCGAGACCCATGAAACCCTTGCCCGTCTCGGTTTCTTCGTGCAGAATGCATTCGCCGGCCTCGCGGCATTCGTCCAGTATCTTGCCGAGTGCAGTTTCTATACTGCGGAACGTCATGCCCGCAGGACCGCAGTTGACGTAGCATCGCTCACAAGGACTGCCTCCGACGGAAGAGTCGTCAAAGGTCATGGAAAAGGAGGCGCTCGTGAAATTGTCGAACATCACGGGCGTCCGGATATCTTCTTTGGAAAGCCTTGCAAGATTATTTCCGCTCACGTAATCGCGCATCTTCTGAGCGATCTCCGGCTTGACGCTATATTTGAATCTTGTATTTCTTCCGCCTCCGCTGTGGCTGGACGTCAGAGTGACCGTCCCGTCCCTGTTCCATTCGAGTTCGTCTCCGCCGAATGAACTGCTGCCCGCCATCATACCGTGCGAGGAGTAGTTGAGACTGAAGCATATCAGCGGTCCGTGCTTTTCCGCCTCGAAATCCTTCGCAGAAACCTGTGGATTCATCTGCTCTTTCAGCGCTTCTCCGCACTCGGACATGTATTTGTCGGTCTGACCTTCCGCGAGGCCAACGGAGTTGATATAGAGCTTTGCCTCCATACCGATGCCCTTAAGACTTGCGGAAAGCAGCTCTTCGAGTATTTCGCGATTACCCGGTCCCATAATGAGCTTGCCTTCCGGCCAGCATTTAAAGCAGCCCGGGATCATGCCGAGAATCAACTCTCTTAAAGCGCTTTCGTCCGTTTTCCCGTCTTCGCCGGGCAAGCTGTTGAACACGATCGTTGCGCTTCCGCACACCGTTGCGGAAAATTCCGTGTCGCTGCAGTGTTCCTTGAAAGGAACCGGCTGCCGCGTTCTGAATTTAACTATGATAGGATCCATCTGCAATTACCTCAATTTCTTTTATTACCGGGGCGCCTTTTCGGACAGCGTTCCGCTTTGCGCGTTCTTATCCGATAAAGACAACGTTCATCTTTCAAAATTTCCTCCGTCGGGTTACGACGGAGGAAATTCCGTTTAGTATCTCTTAAATCAACAGTCAGGCGATTTTAAAGATTTTATCCGTTTTCACTCTGATTTTTCTATTTTGATTCAAACATCTTTTTTCTGTTATGACAGATTTATTCGGACTCGAAACAGATGCTCTCTCCATCTCGTTCCGGCTCGAATTCCGAATTGAAACAGAGACTTTTCGGAGTCTTCCATCTCGATTCAAATATTCTCTATTCTCTGAAAATAGAGAGAATAGATAGATTTTCTTTAGAAATTCCGCATTTTTCTTTTGATTTTGGAGTTAGACAGAGCCTTTTGAGAATAGGAAAAGACATTGTTTTGCACAAGGCCTTTTTTGGTTCTATTTAGAGTTACCCCTCTTTATTTCTTTCCCGAATTCGATCTCGAATTGGAAAAAGATGAGTGATTTTTTGATGGGAAAGAGGTAAAAGAGAGTCGGACAGGGACATAGTATATAGACCTTGTACGGTCAGTATAACTCAAGAAACCAGATTTTTCAAGTGGTTTTGACCGAAATATACGAATTGTTTACAACTAAAAAAAGAAAGAAATATCACAATCTATATATTGGTGTGATATTTTATAATTTTATTGTCGTTTTTACTTTCTGGATCATTTGCTAGAGACGCCCGTGCCAACAAATACGACCAGTTTGTTTATTTCTGATTTTTCTTGTAAAAGGTATATCCTGTTTAATAATTCTATTTTTTTACATCTTATCAGTATGTACTTTTTATGATTTTTGAATCAGTTCCCACTGCCTAACGCCTTTTGATATATCCAGCTTATAATTTTTTTGACACTCACGACATTCAATCCATACATCATGGTCTCTAAACCCAGGAATATTATCGTGTTCCTCAATTATTTTCCCTTTTCCACAAGGGCACTCATATTCATATCGCTCTGTATCGCCCGAGCCTGCTCCATAGCCGAGATTCTCCTCACGGCTTTCATAGATTCTTTTTGTTCTCATTGTGATCTCCTTTCTGTGGTTTTCTACTCTCACGATCCATGCTTGCAGAAGTTTCATCAGGACTTTCTTTTTTGTTTTTCTTAGTCACACTTACACCGGTGAAATGTGATATGGTTGTCTATAATTATATCGTTATTATAATTAAAATATTCAAAAATATAAAGGTCTTGTGTAATTAGTATAACTCATAAGAATGGATTTTTCAATCGATTTTAACCAAAATATACGAATTGTTTACAAACATATATCTATTATACCACAGATTTTCAAGTGTCGTCATACGAATATCACCTCGTTCAGCACGATCTCGTTCACACGGTCGCGAATGTTGTTCATGGCGCCGGCCCACGCCATTTGGTCGTTGCGTTTCAGTTCTTCGGTTACGCCTTCCTGCTTAGCGAGTTGCTTTGCAAGCTGAAAACACATCTCACCCACCTGCTCATTGACCTGCTGAAGATAAGAATTCAGGCTATCCGCCCGTGCATCTGGGTAGCTCTTGACGAAGAACCTTAATTTTGAAAACAAACTTGAATAAAATAAAACGCACCGGAAGGTGCGTTTTGCTTTATTCTGCTTCAGATCAGTTCCATGGTTTTCTTCGCCATTTCGTTTACGCTGACTTTTTCGTGATTTAAAATAGTGGTGAACAGCGTTCCCGAAATTTTATCGGTCCATACGGAAGGTATTGAAGAAAATCCGTTCGCTATACCTATGACAGAACCGACGGTTGCCCCGTTGCAGTCGGTATCAAACCCCTGCTGAACCGCCAGACAA
>JAEEGL010531477.1_pt1 | contig 14978 bp, 18 predicted proteins | sample 9134231 | NCBI WGS metagenome assembly JAEEGL01 (sample SAMN16246548, study PRJNA631951) | gut metagenome | biome: gut microbiome; feature: rumen; material: fiber-attached | host: Bos | place: Iran: Karaj | collected 2018-10
GAGACATCTCTAAATTCTTCTCTCCACCATAACATATTTCTAATTTTAATTATTTTCTTCTCAAGGTCTTTATAGTTTCCTTCACCAATTTTTCTTCTAATACTCTTTAATTTCTTTTCATATAATTCTTTACCTTTAATTTGATCTTCTCTTGGTGAATAAGAATCATCTAATAAAGATAAATCTCTAATATTAGTAACTATAGGTTCAATATCTTCATAATAACATGGATATGTAACATCAAGTTCTTTATCAGAATGATATCCATATACATTTACTACATTTTTAACTCTATCAAATTCATAATTACATTTATTATTTTTAATATCATCAACTATATTTTTAATATCAGTATTTTTCCAATATTTAAAACACTCACTATTATTTCTTATAATTCTAGAAACATCCCACATTTCATAAAATGGTAATAAATGAGATATATCATCAATACTACTTATTAATACTAAATAATCTGATTCATCTATATATTTTAATAAATTATCTTTTTGTAATGATTGATGTATTGTATTAATAAATATTTGCCAGAAATATGTAGATTCACTTTGTAAATAATCATCATGAGTAAGTTTTTTCCATGTATCTTTTATATTTAAAATACTTTCTGTATCATATAAACCTTTATAATAGAAGTATTTAAATAATAAATCATCTTTATACTTTTGAGCATTCTTTTCACGTGTTTTAACTATTTTATTTTGTGCTAGGGCCATTCTAGCAATATCTATTAAACTTATTAGATTAACTCCTGTAGTTTGTCCATCTCCTTCATAAGTTGGTGTAATACCATATTCATTATCAAAATCTCTTTCTTTATAACCTACTACTTTACTCATTGCTTTTTTAACAGCAGATAAATTCCAATAACATCTTCCATAGAACATATCACCTAATTTAGATGGTAATTCTAGTTCATTTAATATTTTAGAATCTAATATAAACTTTCTAAGTACATATTCCCATATATATTCATATAAACTCCACATATATGGCGTACATACAGTTGCTGATACTCCCCCATCTTTAAAGTCAGCAGTACTCCATATATAATGATATCCTTGATATTCAATCTTAGTTATTTTTCTAGCTTGAAGAATAAATAATTCATTTTTAACAATAGCAAATTCTATATCACAAGGATAACCAAAAAATTGCATTATTTTATAAAATTCATTACATATATTTATAACAGTTTTTTCACTTAAATAATGATTATCATTTTCTTCAAGTGTTTCATTATACCAATTGTAATAATATTGTTCAGGTTTATTTTGTCCACTAACTATATTTTCTCCTAAACCTTCACCTATTTCTACAAGCATAGTTTTATCATTGCCAGAAACTGGATCAACAGTAAAACAAATACCACTATATTCACTTGGTACCATTTCTTGTACAATAACACTCATCTTTAAATAATCTACATTTATATTATTATCAACAAAATAACTAAGTATTACTTCAGAAAACATAGATTGATAACATTCAATTATTTTTCTTAAAATACTAATTTTTTTAACATTCAAAAATGTTTCATATTGACCTGCAAATGAAAAGTTATCTAAGTCTTCTTTCATACCACTGCTTCTTACAGCATATAGTTTATTATCATCTAATCTTTTAATAATCTCATCTTTAGTTTTTTTAGAAAAATCTAAAGAATCAAATAATGATTTAATTTCTTTACTAATTGTAGATATATTATCTTTATTAAGTTTCTTTAAATACTTATCTATATCTTTATCAATTTTATTATATTCTATTTCACTTTGATATATATCACTATCTACAACAAAACCATCTAGTACATTAAATCCAGCATCTTTCATTTCTATAAGAAACTTAGCTTTATTACCAACCATATTTGTATTCTTTTTATCTTTAAAATCAACTATCATGAGTATTCCCCCTAAAACATATTTTTTCTAACGTGTAAGAAATATAAAAGCATATTTATTAATAAGTGTGTTATTGTTCCAAGTAGAATAAATAACAAATATATTTTTATTCCAATTGGATAAAACATCCAAACTACTAAAGCAATTCCAAATATTGAATCAGCTTGATCAAGTATTATAAATAATATCTTTTTACTACCTTTTAAAGTTTTACCTGGTTTAATATCTAATCTTCTCTTTAAAAAACTATTAGGAAGTTCAAATAAAGCATAAAATAAACCTAGTAAAAATCCAATTAATAAATTATATGTAAAAGTATTATGATGATTTATATAAAAATAGTTTAAATGTTCTAGTTTTGTTATTTTCCATATATATCCAAATAATACTGCAAATAATGTATTAAGAATAATATATCCTATAAAACCTTTCCATGTTTTATTATCACCAAATATTCTTTTGCCATCTATAAATTTTTTATTAAAATCCATTGGTACTTTTAATTTATTAAGAAGTTTTGTCTTACAAAATATAGAATTAATAATACCAGCTATTACTGGAACTAATAATGTTATATATAATCTTGCTATTAACATAACATCCTCCTAACTTATTGTATTAAAAACCTTGTTATTTTTCTTTTGCTGGTATCTTAAAAAATATCCTGCCATCATTGAAGATAGCATTGTTGTTAATATTAATACTGTAAAAAACTCAACATTTATTATATTAGCTGCATAAGCAACTCCTATACAAAATACCAAAGTAAATGATATATCATTATTAACTGAACCAATAAAACTATCTTTAAACATATTTATAAATGGTAAAGCTCCTAGCATAGGTAATACAGTCGCACCTATAAATACAAGTAATATTACTTTAGAATTATTTTTATCAATTTTAATATCTGTATTATATCCAGATAAAAACATCAAAAATATTAGTCCTAGCTGATAAAAGATATTTAATACTTGTCCTTCTTCATTATAAGCAAAAAAAATACTTTTCATAACATCTGGGAAAAGTATAAATAAACAACTTCCTCCAAGAACCATTCCCCCTAATATTTCGCCTACTACTCTAGGACCTTTTATTTTTTCAAAAAGAGTACCAAATGTATAGGCAAATAATATTAATAATGCTAGTGCAATAAAGGTTATTAATATTTGTGTTTCATTCAATGTTTGCAATTTCATATATTTCACCTAATAATAATATTTTACCATAATAAAAATAAGTTTGAAACTTATTTTTATTTATTTTTTTTGTGGCATCCGCACTTGCAATCTTTTGAACAATTACAGTTTTTATTTTTCTTTTTTATTCGTACATCATAATCATCTACTAATATTCTTAATCTATCTATTAGATCTCTAACATATTCATTTAACAACCATACTGCATCTTCACTAAGAACACCAGCTTTTATATTTTTAAGTTCACCTTTATCAAAATCATCTCTATCATCAAACCAATCATTACTACCATAATAATCATTTAATAAGATAAACTCTTCTAAACTAAAATTATCTAATTCCCTATTTATATTAACTACAGATTGTCTTAAAGTATCTAATCTTTTTTCATTTATTTCTACTCTATGCATAATATCTCCTAAACATTTAATTTATTAAAATCATTAATACTTTTTTTAGTTAAATATAAGTATAATAATATATCTATTATTATAAATACAATTGTTAATATAAGTAATAATAGTGATGAATTAATTTTACCAAGTAATCCAAAAGATAGAGCTATCATTATAACAAATACTATCATACCTAAAGTGACTGCTATAAATGAACTAGTACTTTGCTTAACTACCTCAGTAGGACTATCCCAGTCTAGTCTTGGATATTTCAAATTAATAATTACTCCTATAAAATGAGATACTAATGGCATTAATATAGATAATACTAATAATAAAATACATGCAATAATATCTATTTTAAACTTAATAAATAATATTATATTTCCTATTAATAATACAGGAGTTGTAATAACCAAAGCTGAATAAACTTTAGATAATAATATCGTTTTAGTATCTATTGGTAGTGATTTTAGTATATTAATATTTCTACCTTCTAAACTAATTACTGAGTTAGTTATAGAAGTCATAAAAGATGCTAATGATATTAATGCAAATACTAACATAGGTATATTACTTAGTAATAGAGGTTTATTTATACCAAAACCATTTTCTGCATCACATAAGAATGTAATAATACTATCAAACTTTATAACTGCAAATATAACTGCTATTAAAAATAATACTAATGCAAACCCAGCATTTATAATAAACACAGGTGTATTAAAAAATGTATTAACTTCTTTTTTTATTAATGATATAGTTTGTGAATTAGATTTATATGATACATTATCACTCTTAACTTTTTTACTATTTGTAGATACATTTTTTAATCTAGAATTTATTTTAAAATATACTTTTCCTAATAAGAATATCATTAAAACAAATAATGATATATTTATTAATATAAATATTATTAAATCTTTAAAACTAAAATTAGTAGCAAGTTTAGCAAATATACCAGCAGGATAATAAATTCTAGTAACCATATCACTTATACTACTTGCATTTTTTACTATATATCCATGTAATCCTTCTGAATTAAATGAAAAATAAAATACTACTAGTATAAATACCATTGATATAACTATTTGAGTAAAATTTTTATATTTGAATCTACTTGATAAACTAGATGTAATTATTCCAATAATAGATGAAATAACAATTGGCATAATTGGTAATAATAATATCATAAATATACATGTTAAATAATAAGTCCATGTAACATTACCAAACCATACATAAACTACCATAAGTGGTAATAAGAATAATGAATTATATAATAATTCAAATACATAAAACTTAAATACTCTTATAAATAAAACTGTTCTTCTTTTAATTGGCAATGATAATAATAATTGATCATCTTTACAATTAAAAATTAATGGTCCTGATTTATATACGCCTTCCAAAACAGTCATAAAAGATACACCAAATACTCCTAGTGATAATACTAAATATGCAAGATTAACTTTTGCTAAATCCTCAAATAGTTGATAAGATACAACACCAATCATAAACATTAAATATAAAGCTATAAATATTGGTAATACTGATGATTTCTTATTCTTACTCTTAATCTTGAATAAAGACATATCACTAGTCATACATGCTCTAATTAGTGAATATAACTTTTTCATTATTTATTTTCCTCTAATTCCATAAATACTTTTTCTAGTGACTTATCGCCTTTTATTTCTTTCATACTACCACTTTTAACTAATTTACCATTTTTAATAATAGCTACTCTAGAACATAACTTCTCAGCTACATCTAAAATATGTGTAGAATAAAATACTATTTTCTTTTCTTTAACCATTTCATTTAATACTGCTTTTATATCAAATACTGCTTTTGGATCTAGTCCTACAAATGGTTCATCCATTATTAATATTTTAGGATCATGTGCTAAAGCAGATATTAAAACTATCTTTTGTTTCATACCATGAGAATAACTATCAATAGTGTCATTTAATTTATCTTCCATTTCAAATAATTTACTATATTTTTTAATATTCTTTTCTCTTGTTTTATCATCTACATCATACATATCGCATATAAAATTAATGTAATCAATTGCCTTCATATGCTCATATGTCTCTGGATTATCTGGAACAAAAGCCATTAATTTTTTACATTCAACTGGTTTATCTTTAATAGACATTCCATCTATTAAAATATCTCCTTCATCAAAATCATGAATACCAACTATTGCTTTAATAAGAGTTGTTTTACCAGCACCATTATGTCCTATAAAAGCAAATATATCACCATCATTAACATTAAATGATACATCATCTACTGCTTTTTTATTTCCATATTTTTTAGTAACATTTTTAATTTCTATCATATTTAACTCCTAATAAACTATTTGACTCAAGAATATATTTTCAAGTCTTGGTTGTTCTTCAGATGAAGTAAAACAAATAGCATAAACATCTTTATCATTCTTATAATAGAATAAATAAGTATTAGCCCCATTAAAATTAGTAAAATGAACTTTTGTATATTTTAAACCATTTACCTCTACTTCTTCTTTAGAATCATATTCAGTAGTAGTATCTTTAATAGCATAATCTATAGATTTATTTTTGTAGTGAAATAATCTTATAATAAAATATGTCTTATCACCATTTTCACCAAAATAACTTAATGCATTACCAGAATCAACTTTTCTAAAATCACTATCAATTTTATAATTAATATCATATCCTGTTTCATCTTGATCTAATTTAAATATCACATTATCTATTTCTACTTCATCATCTGCTAATTTATGTTCTTCAGGAGTTGTAGAATTATTATCTTCTACTTTATTACCACATCCAGTTAATGTAATAATTAATAATAAACTAAATGCAATTAATAAAAGCTTTTTCTTCATATCTATCACCTAATCAATTATAACACTAAAAAATAACTCATTAAAGAGTTATTTATTATTGAACATTACAAGTCCAACCTTGTTGAATGTATACAGCTTGTAATTGTTTAAGTGATCCTTGAGTTTGTGAAAGAAGTTTATCAGCAAATCCATATACAATATATTCTTCGCCCTCTAAATTCTCATGACAATCTCTCATACCTAATTTAGAAGTTATAGATTCCATCTCACACATTTTTGAAGTAGCAAATGCTTGTCTTTGTTCTTCAGTTAATGTTTTTAAATCATAAATATATCTTACACCTAATTCAGTAGGAAGATCATTTTTAAATTTAAAAGACATTTCAGTAGTAAAATTAACAGTATTTTCAGTATAGATAGAACATGTTAATACACTAGGACTTGCAACTTCCTTTTTGCTTTCATTAGTTGTTGAATTGCTTTCAACTGTTTTTTTACCACATCCAACTAATAAAAAACATACAAGTACTAAAACTAATAATTTTTTCATATGTATCCCTTTCCTTAAAACTAACCATATAATAACATATAATTTTTAAAAATTATATATTATTTGCAAAATAAGTTGTTAAAATCATAGCAATAATAATTATTATAATAAGTCCAAATACAATAATATGTTTTTTTCTTTCTGAAAATAATGTCCCTATAAACTCTCTTATAAAAGCATTAATCCAAAAATATGACTTTGTTTTACTACCAATACCTTCTAGTAATAAACCTTGTTCACTTGCTATTAAGCCTGCTCTAAATACATGATAATTTGTAGTAGAAAATGCTATATTAGCATTTTTCTTTTTAATTAATTTATTTGAGAATTTAATATTTTCATATGTATTTTTAGATTTATCATCTACTAATATATTTTTCTCTTTAATACCTTTATCTAATAAGTATTTTTTCATAGCTTCTGCTTCAGAAATAACCTCATCATTACCTTTACCACCAGATGGTATAAATATTAAATCTTTATTTGTTTCTTTTAGTTGATTACTTCTAAAATCTAATGCTCTATCAACTCTACCTTTAAGAAGAGGAGTTAAAGAACCATCTTTTCTTATTTGACAACCTAATATAATCATATAATCTTTATTATATTCAATTTTTCTTTTAACAGATTTAATTGATATTACTATAGTACTAATTAAAACAAATTCTAAATATGTAACAATTAAATATACAAACGATTCTAATGCACTATATATATATGGTCCAGCACTATTTAAATTATATATATTAAATATTTGTGATTTCATTAATTGCATATATACAAAATCAGGTAATACAGTTAATAAACATAAAAATATTCCTAAAAACAATCCAAGTAAATTTCTTAATGATTTACCTTCTTTTTTTAATAGAACAATGTTACTAATTGTCACTAATATAAATGTAATAAATGCTAATGGAAATAATAATATTGATAAACTAGTCATAGAACTAATAGATCTATAAATTGTTTCATATGCACCTTTGTAATTAAATATAGATAATATATTATTAATAGTAAAACTTGCTACAAAAAGAATTATGCCTAAATAAGCTACATTTTTATATTGATATAAGTTTTCTTTAATACTTGTTTTATATTCTTTTATTAATAAATATAAAACATATAATAATAATATAGATATTGATATAGGTATTACTTCAGAACCTCTAGAATAGCCAAAATAATTATTATCAGTTATTATTAATGATTTATGTATGTATAACACTTTTCCTTCTTGAAAATCCCCGAAATCAAGTTCTGGATATATTCTACCTTCTTTTTTAGATTTAAATGTAATTATTAATTCATCATCAGTTATTTTTTTATCTATTATTTCTACACTATCAAGATCACCATCAATATTAAAATCATAATTATCATTAATTATATTAAAATGAGCTATATGTGTTCTTCCCATAATTAAAATAACTATTGTTGAAACAATAATTAATGTTATTGATAATAAAAATACTTTTATAATATTCTTCTTCATAATACGATTATATAATATTTTATTAAAAATTAAAACTCTGACATTTGTCAGAGTTCACTATTCTATCCAAGATTTATACTCTTCTTCAGATTCTTTACCATTAAATCTTTTACCATCTATAAAATTTAAATTAGAAAAATTACTGGTTAAATTTTCATATGTGGAATCAATTTTAGAAGAACCACTAGTTACAAAAATATATAATTTTTTATTAGTCATATCATTTTCTTCTAAAAATTTATCAATAATAGTTGGTTCTTTATACCACCAAATTGGAAAAGCTAAACAAACTGTATCATAATCATTTAAATTAGGTACTGTTCTTACTATATTAGGTTTAACATTTTCTTTCATTTCAACAGTAGTTCTACTTTTAGGATTCAACCAATTTAAATCTGCTTTTGTATATTTTTCAGTTGGTTCAATTTCAAATAAATCAGCGCCAACTGCTTTTGCAACTTTCTCAGCAACCTTTTTAGTATTTCCAGTTGCAGAAAAATAACTAATTAATACTTTACTCATAATAATACTCCTCCACTATATTAACTTTTTAAGTTCTTTTTCCATATCTTCAGGTTTATATGTTGAATAATATCTTCCAGCAACATTACCTTCTCTATCAACTAAAAACTTAGTAAAATTCCATTTAATATCATTTTTCTTCTTACATGTTTTACTTATTTTTTCAACAGCTTTCATAGCCATCTTATTCTTCATACCATCAATAGTATCTTCAGCGATTTTTTCTTTTAAATAAGTATATAATGGTAACTCATTTTCTCCATTTACATCTATTTTAGTGTTTTAATCAAATGATGTATTATATTTTAATGAACAAAACTCATGTATTTCATCTTCAGTTCCTGGAGCTTGACTACCAAATTGGTTACATGGAAAATCAAGTATCTTATCTAATGATTCCTTATCAACTTGTTTGTCACTAAAACTTCTAGTTGCTTTTCTTTCTCTTATTACTTTTTCAAAATCCATATTTTCTCCTTTTTTATTTATCAATATAATCATATATATTAATTGTTCCTAGATCTTTAACATCATCAAGAGCAGGAACATATTCAACCATTTTAGTACTTCCTGTAGCTTTATTCACATAAAAATATACTAAAGCACCTGTATAACTATTAAATGTCACTTTGATATCTTCTTCTGTCTCACTTTCAACACTTATTGACATTATATCAGGATTTTCTTCTGCTATACTCCAATCATAATTTTCATGACAATATTTATTAACTGCTTTATATGCTATTTCACTTGTTATTGTTTCATTTACTTCTTCTGTTTTAGATGAACATCCAAAAAGCATTAAACAAATTATAAATACACATATTATTTTTTTCATATATCCTCCTAATGATGATGGTGATGAGTATGTTCTTTAAAATCAACATGACATTCTTTATCATCACATATATCTTCTTCTGTTTCCAATATAGCATGTCCTATATTATGTTCTTCTAATTCTTCCCTAATTTCTTTTTTTACTTTAGATATATCTTTTGATTTAGATACAATATGCATAGTAGCATAATTATTATAACCATCTATACTCCAAACATGAATATGATGTATATCATCAACACCATTTATTTTTAATAAATGTTTTTTTAGTTCATTAATATCTATATTATTAGGTGTTTTTTCTAAAAATAAATCTAAAACTATTTTAAGATTTTTAATTGAATGAATTAATATAAATATAGCAACTCCTATACTCATTATTGAATCAATAATACTTATATCAGTAAATCTCATTATTATGGATCCTATTAAAACCACTACCCATCCAAGAGTATCTTCAAGCATGTGTAAATTAACTGATTTTTGATTAATTGAATGACCATCCTTAGTAACATAAGCAGCTATAAAATTAAGTATTACACCAACTATAGCAAATATAATCATTCCATTATAATCTACTTCTACTGGATTAAATAATCTATTAACAGCACCAATTATTACTAATATAGAACCAACAAGTAATATAGTTGTTGTAATAACTCCTCCTAATACAGAATATCTAACGTAACCATATGTATATTTATTATCAGGAGTCTTTTTACTTTTTCTTTCCATACAATATGATATACCTATTGATATAGCATCTCCTAAATCATGAACTGAATCAGATAGAATTGCTACTGAATTAGTAATTATTCCTCCAAATAATTCAAATATAGAAAATGTTATATTTAATAAAAATGTAATTAGTATATTTTTTTCAGTCTTCATAATTATCACATCCTATAATATTATAACACAAAAAAAGGAAGATATACTCTTCCTTTTTATTGTCTCATAACTCTAGATTGTCCTTTTTCCTCTTCAAAAGATAAAGCTTCTAAACTTTGATTAATTTCTTCTCTATATTTTTGACATTCATCTATAGATACTTTGCTTTCTTTTTGAGCATTTTTCATATCATTAACTTCTAAATATAAAGAACTTAATTTACCAAAAGTTTCCATTAATACTTTTTGCATTTCATCATCTAAAATTAATCCAGTAGTACCTGCATTTCTAAGTTTAGTTGCCTTTGAAGTATAATCATCTAAAATAACAAGTATTTCTCTAATAACTTTACATCTTTCTTTGGATGGTAATGATTTTGCTAAATCTTCTATTTCTTGCATATATCGTACTACTTGATTATTATTTGTATTATTATTTTCTACCTCTTCTTGTATAGGAGTTCTTAGATGACTATAATCATTTATTCTTGATTTTTTTAATCCTTCTTCTAAATACTTGATTTTATGTTTCGTCATATCTCTAGCATCAAGGTAATCATCAAAAGAACTAGTAGTATCATAAAATATTTTTTCAAAAAATGGGTCAAATTGTGCAAAAGTGTAAGTTCCTGCAAAAACAGAAATAAGTATATTTATGAAACCTGTAGCACATACCAAAAAATTTAGTGAACCAATAAGTTTAATACCTACTATAAAAGTAATAATACTTATCATAGGACTTATTAATAAACATAATTCATGCTTTATAAAATGCTTTTTTCTCTTTCTTAGATATTTAAGTGCTTTTTTAATATCTTTAGCACTTTTAATATTTTCAAAAGAACTCATTTCTACTTCTTGACTAATTAATTTCTCATCATCATTCTCTTTTGACTTAATACAAAAGTCATCTAATGATTTCTTTAAAATAGGATAATATGATCCAGAATGTTTTATATCTAGTTCATATTGATTTATGATATATTTATCATAATCTTTTGCATCTCTTGCTACTTTATAATAATAATGTAATCCATTTCTACAAATAAGTGGCTTATTTAATGATTTATTAATAAGATGCAAAAAATCATTTATAGATATCTCATTTTGGAATCCTTTAATAGTTCCAAAACGAGTTATTTCCAATTTTTCCATTTTTTCAACCCCCAGTTAAAAGTATTCTATCCATCTTTTAACTGCGCATATTATACCACATTTTTGCCTTTTTGTCAATTAATAGCCCTATTTAGCAGCTAAAATATCTATTTTTTAAGTATTTAAAAAGTTACATTTAAATGTAACTTTTAATCAACATCCATTACTATCACATGAGTCTTTTAATTTAAACAATGATATAAATTCTTGTTCTTCATCATCTAACATTTCTTTAGTTAATTCTTCTCTAGAGTCTTTTTGTTTATCAGATACTCCATCTATCATTTTAACTACTTTTCCATCTCTTACAAAGAAATAACTAGGAGCATATATTCTCTTTTCTTCAGTCGTAATATTATGCCCTTCTTCATCATATACAAAATATTCTTCTAATACTGAATCAAATTGTTCTAATAAAAACTTGTATTCTTCTGTTCCTTCTATTGTTTTAGTGAGAATTGGTGTTAACTCATATTTATCTCTTAATATTTCATTTCCTTCATCATCCCATATTTCAATATAATATATTTTATCTATATTTTGATCTTTAGCAACTTCAATAGATTTTTCTAATACACTTCTACACCAAGGACATAATTTATCTCCAACATATAAGAAAAATGTTTCTTTATTATTAATCATTTCAACTATTTTATCTGGTGTAATTTTAATATATGGATTATTTTCATCAATAGAAATAGTTCTATATTCTTTTCCATTCTTATTAACTACACCATTCATAGATTCATATTCATTTTTAAACTCAATTGCATATTTATTATCTTTTTTACATCCAGTTATTAATAAAAAACAAATTAATACTAATAATATTTTTTTCATATTATTCACCTACTTTATGTGGACAAGCTGCGTGATTTGGTTTAAGCTTACATTTTTTAACTATTTCTTCTTCACTCATCTTTCCTTCTTTTCTATAATAATCAGCTATCGCTTCATGAATAGCTTCTTCAGCAAGAAGTGAACAATGAATTTTTACTGGTGGAAGACCATCTAATTTATCTACAACATCTCCATTTTTAAGTTCTAATGCTTTTTCTATTGTTAATCCTTTTATTAACTCAGTAGATATACTACTTGTTGCTATTGCAGCACCACATCCAAATGTCTTAAATTTAACATCTGTTATTATATTATTTTCTACTTTTATATAGATTTTCATTATATCTCCGCAAACTGGATTTCCTACTTTTCCAACTCCTGAAGCATCCTCAATTTCCCCAACATTTCTTGGATTAGTATAATGATCTATAACCTTTTCTGAATAATCCATTATTTAATACCCTCCATAAATTCTTCATATAAAGGTGACATATTTCTAAGTCTTTCTACTATCTCAACTAAAGACTCTATTAAATAATCAACCTCTTCTTTTGTATTATATTTACCTATTGATATTCTAAGAGAACCATGCGCTATTTCATGAGGTAAACCAATAGCAAGTAATACATGTGATGGATCAAGTGATCCTGATGTACAAGCACTTCCACTTGATGCACATATTCCTTTATTATCTAGATTTAATAATAATCCTTCTCCTTCAATAAATCTAAATGATATATTTGCATTTCCAGGAAGTCTATTTTTTAAGTCACCATTTATTTTTATATAAGGAATTCTTTTCTCTATTTCTTTAAAATAATAATCTCTTAATTCTTTTATTTTTTTATTCTTTTCATCTAGTGTTTCATAAGAGATTCTAAGTGCTTCTCCAAGACCAACTATACTAGCAACATTCTCTGTACCAGCACGTTTTGATTTTTCTTGATGTCCACCATTTATTAAAGGATTAAACTTAATACCTTTTTTCATATATAGAACACCAATGCCTTTAGGTCCATGAAACTTATGAGCAGATAAAGATAAACTATCTATATTCATCTTTTCAACGTCTATTTTAATTGTTCCTACTGCTTGAACAGCATCAGTATGGAAATAAATACCATGTTCATGAGCAATTTTTCCTATTTCTTCAATTGGTTCAATAGTACCTATTTCATTATTAGCAAACATAATAGATATTAATATAGTATCTTCTCTTATAGAACTTTCTAATTCATCTAAATCAACAATACCATTTTCATCAACACTTAAATATGTTATATCAAAACCATCTTTAGATAATTGTTTACAAGTTTCTAGTATAGCAGGATGTTCTATTTTAGAAGTAATAATATGTTTACCTTTATCTTTATTAGCATAAGCAATTCCTTTTAAAGCAGTATTATCACTTTCACTTCCTCCTGAAGTAAAATATATCTCACTCTTATCACAATTAAATGTTTCAGCAATATAATTTCTTACATCTTCAATTGCTTTATGAGATTCCTTTCCTAATTTATATATAGCACTAGCATTACCATAATTTTCTTTTAAATATGGCATCATAGACTCAAGTACTTTATCATCTATTCTAGTAGTAGCTGCATTATCAAAATATATATTTTTCATTATTCCTCCATTCCTAGAATATTTTATCATTTAATTCATACTATTTCAATAGGAATTAAAACTATATAAAAAGAATTATTTATTTAATAATTCTTCTAATGTATATGAATCAGCATATTCATTTATTACAGTATCTAAACCTTTCCAAAACGTATATGTAGAACATCCTACTTTTCTTGTGCATTCAAATCCATGAACACATTCAATTACATTCAAATCTCCTTCAGCTACTCTTAATATTTCTCCTACTTTGTATTCACTTGGCTTTCTAGATAATTTATATCCTCCAGTATGACCTCTATATGTAATTAATAAATTTGCTTTTAATAATTTAGATATTATTTGTTCAATATATTTATTAGATATATTTTGTCTTTCAGATATACTTTTAATTGATACATATTCATCTTTAGCATTTTCTGCTATATCTACCATTATTCTTAAAGCATATCTTCCTTTAGTAGATATTTTCATACTTCTCACCTCAATCATTATAGCACAAATCATATTTTTATAATAGGAATTATATTATTAAAAAAACAATTCTATTTCTAGAATTGCTTTTATTATTAGAACCATTCACCATATTTTTTAATATATAGCTTCTTAACTATTTGTGCTATTATTCCATATAATACTACAAAACCAACTAAGTATAGATAGTAATTTATAGGTAATAATACAAAATTAAATCCTTTAGCAAAA
>JAEEGL011167466.1_pt1 | contig 14978 bp, 10 predicted proteins | sample 9134231 | NCBI WGS metagenome assembly JAEEGL01 (sample SAMN16246548, study PRJNA631951) | gut metagenome | biome: gut microbiome; feature: rumen; material: fiber-attached | host: Bos | place: Iran: Karaj | collected 2018-10
CAATCCCGATAACAAGCGGCACAGAAACTTTCTCGTGCAGGAACATGATACCGTACAGCGTCGGAATGAAAAGAGAATATGACACCATGAGAGAGGTCAGCGAAAGGGGCCCGTGCTGCATTGCAAGGACCTCGAAAATGATAGTCGCCTCGAAAAGAAGCGCAAAAGCCGCGGCGTACAGCGCGGTCTCGCAGTGTATCGCCGGATAAAATCCGCAGAAGGCAAGCGAAACGACAAGCGCGGCGCCAGACATGAAAATCAGATACCACAACGTAGGGCGTTTTTCCGACGCGGTTTTTATATTGTACGGCTTTACGCAGATCCCGAGCGCAGCCTGCAGGATCACAAGTATTACAAGAAGCAGATATTGCATATCATTTTAACTCCGTCCGATTATTCCGGCGGAAAATTATACATCAAACTGGAGATTATTACAAGTCCGCGGCCCCGTCCGGCCGCAATTTTTTTTATTTCCGAAAAAAACTCTTGACAAACCGGCCGTACGGTGGTATAATTCCGTCCGCAATGCGGAATTGTGTAACGGCAGCACGGCAGACTCTGACTCTGTTTGTGAGGGTTCAAATCCTTCTTCCGCAGCCATGGTGTAAGATCAAAAAGATCTGCGCCCGAAAAAACGGCGTTTTGTTCGCCGTTTTTCTTCTTTTTCCGCCATTTTCCTCGTTTCCCTGCTTTTGGATTTTTTTTGCGGAATAAAGCCTTTAGCCTTTCCAATCCCGGAGAGGCCGAAAAGATCAATGACATCACCGGCTGACGATCTTCCGCGACGGCGGCAACATGATTCATGAGCGTGCAGAAATAGCGGAGATATTGAAATTAAGCTATAAACCTAAACAAGCGTTTTTTTGTGGGCTGAAATGATTTTTGAAACTGAGAGATTGATCCTGCGTCCGTGGCAAGAGGCTGACGCGGCAGAATGCTATAAGTATGCGAAAGATCCACGTGTGGGATCAGCCGCGGGCTGGCCGGCGCACACATGCGAGGAATACAGCAGACAGGTCATACGGGATATTCTTATGAATCCCGAAATTTATGCTATTGTATTGAAGGAGACGGGCCTTCCTGTCGGCAGTATAGGACTGCACCGTGACGACCTTGCGGTAAAGGATGACGAGGCGGAACTTGGCTACTGGATAGGTGTTCCCTACTGGGGGCGCGGTCTTGTGCCGGAAGCAGCGCAGGAACTGATTCGTCATGCTTTCGAAGATCTGAAACTTAACCGGATATGGTGCGGGTATTACGACGGAAACGACAGATCCAGGCGCGTGCAGGAAAAACTCGGCTTTAAATACCAATGGTCGACAGATGATATCCCTGTGCCTCAAATGGGAGAAACGAGAAAAGGCCACGTCAGCCTGCTGAAAAAAGAAGAATGGCTGACAAACAGATAATTAACTGTTTGGATAGGAAGACATCAATGTACTTTTCAAAGCACAATGAAAAAACGGTATATATAAATCATTACAGCGGACTGCTTGAGGTGGAAGGAGAAGGCCATCTGTGGAAGGAGGACGCCGATGTCTGGCCGGCTGCGGGCAGAAACTGGCGGAATGAATATGACACCCTGAGCGTCAAAGAAGGAATAACCGGGCTTGGAGAAGGATATCTGGAGGCTTTTCCGAAAATCGTCTGCCTTATTCTCAGCAGGACCGTGGAATCGATCGCCACAACGCCGGAACTCGATAAAAGGCTGCGAAAAGACAAGATCCTGATACGAGGCGAGTTCAACACGTTTGCCGAGTCTTTTGCTAAGGATAAAGGGCTTAAATTCCTTCACTGCGACATTCCTCTCGCGGAGGATGATATCGAAGCAGCACACGAGCACGACATTATCACACTCCGTTTTCACACAAAGGGCGCGCCGGATATACACTACAACTGTTTCACTCCGGGAAGTTCCGCCGGCAGCTACGGGGGTGGTGAGTACGCGAAGGCACTGCCGAAGGATTTTTATGTCGACTGTACTATGGAGCAGTTTGCAGGCAACTTTCCCGAACGTCTGCATGAACAGTTGATGACAAACGACATGCTCCGCCGCTTTCTTGAAGCGGCGAACAGCCGAAGGATAAAGAAAAAACCTGACTGATTTTGCGGTGGCTATATTTTGTTCCCGAATGCAGAACCGCAGGCAGAACTGAAAAAACGGCAAGAAAGATACGAACCTGTGAGTAAAAAGCAGGATTTGCAGAGGAGAAAAATCGATTATGATCTACGATATTTCCCAGGAGGTTTTCGGTTGCCGGATCTTCCCCGGTGACCCTGCACCGGAGAAAACGACGCTTTGTTCCATTGAAAAAGGCGACTATTGTAACCTGACTGCTTTCAGCATGTGCGCTCACAACGGCACGCATACAGACGCGCCGTTTCATTTCCTGAAAGACGGAAAAACCGTTGACGCCATATGCCTGGATTCTTTTGTTGGAATGGCCTATGTTGCGGAGTATAACGGAACAGTCTCCCGAAATGACGCCGCGGTAATACTTGAAAAAGCGAAAAAACAGCACCCTGAAGCCGCGAAAAGGGTTCTAATCAAGGGAAATGCAGAAGTCTCGCCGGAAGCGGCAAAAGTATTTGCAGCGGAAGGAATCCTGCTGCTGGGTAATGAGTCCCAGACCGTCGGACCTGAAGACGCGCCGATGGAAGTTCATCTCATCCTGTTGGGAGCGGACATTGTTCTGCTTGAAGGGATACGCCTGGCGGCAGTCCCTGAAGGCGTTTATTTCTTAAACGCTGCGCCGCTGAATCTGTCAGGAGCGGACGGTTCGCCGTGCAGAGCGATATTGATCGATGATGTGATAAAAACTGAATGCGTTTCCTGACGTCGTTTTGCCATTGGCGGATAAACAGAAAAAAGGTCACAGTACGTAACTGTGGCCTTTTTATTTTTCCTTAAAGTCGGCTCCTTAAAACTCATTATGGAAAATTGCATCAATCCGAGTACACGATTTCATTGGTTTCACGATTGTAACAGGCAATCCGCACCTGATTTTCACTGTCGTAAGAATAAGGAGTGATTTCCGTATTGAACTCCGAGCAGAATATTTGTCCTTCTTTTAAGAAAACAATATTGTAAATGTCATTGTTTCTTGTCGCGTCCCACAAAATGTTCCTTTCGGTATTCTGAGAATAATAATAATCTTCAACACCGCTGATTGAACTGAACTTCAAGGCTATTTCTGAACATTTTACTGCGTCTCCGTAACACATAATTGAAAAATCATCGTGTACAGTATTACCGGATTCACTGACAGAAAAAATATAAGGTGTGACCACTGTACCGTCCTCATATAGGTAAAATCTTCTCCTGTCATCGAAAGATATCGGGAAAGACGTAAACATCGCTGTTGCGCGCATTGTTTTTCCGTTATAAGTCATTCTGGCAACTGCGGCCGCTTTTCCGTCAAGCTGTGAGAAAATGACACTGTTGAGCTCGTCGTCTACGCCAAGTGAGCGGCTGAAGCCGTCGTATGATGAAATAAATCCGTTTGAGAAGCCGTCTGCCATAAGCACGTCAGCAACGCAGTCAACAATAAACGCGTTTCTCATCCATCCGAGCCCGAGAAATTCGGTTATGCCGTTTTCAACCGCGAAGGCGAGATATTCATCGGAGATCTTCAGCGTCACCCTGTTTCCTTCCGCAAGGATGATTTTGCAGTTTTCTTTAAAATTTATATAAACCGCCGCCTGACGGCAGAAAGCGCCGAGCCCCTCGTTACGCTCTGGGTCATAATGCGACGCAGTTATGTCATCTGGAGACATCATAAGCTGGTCGTAAACGGCAAAAACTGGGCCGTAATATATTTCTCCGTCGCTGTCATCAAACAGTTTGAGAGCGGCGTAAACCTCCGGCATGACCTCGATCTCCTCGTTCGGATGTTTTGATAGCGACGCGAGATTCCCGCCGGAATCGTGCTCTTCTGTCGGGTCGAAAGCGGCGTATGCCGTTGCAAGAGCTGACGAATATGCCTTCGCGAGAGACTTGTACTCTTTTGTTGCCGAAACGCCGTTTTCTCCGAGTTTATAGTATAACGTGTACTCTTCGTAAACGCTTTCGGGAATGCCGGATGTTTCAACCGTGATCCATCCGGGCTTTTTTGCGCTTATCTGAGCGACACCGACAGCAAAAGCGACCGCGGCCAGAACGATAAACGCGATCAGAAAAACGAGTCTCAGCTTTTTGTTGTCGTGCGAGACCTCAAGTGTAATAAAATCTGCCGAAGTGTTTCTTTTCTTATTGAACAGTCCCATATCACATACAGACACGGGCAGCCGGCACGCCGGCTGCCCGGTAGATTCAGATCAGAGTCAGGAGAAGACCAATGCAGAAAATCAGGATCAGGGCACCTATGACGCCCAGTCCTATAAGTGCGCCCTTGCGGCACATCTTGAAGTTTCTGATGTAATTTTTCTTCCTGAAAATCGCGCCGGCGATGAGCCCGAGGATAGGCAGGAAGAACGACAGGATCGCATACCACATGCTGCCCGTATCGTGGATCGGCGTGTCGAGTATCGACGCCTCGTTAAGCTTCTCGTCAATCTCGTCCTCTTCCGGGAACTCCTCGCCCGGCTTCAAAATCGTGACGGATTTTAGCGGAACGCCTCTGTCGCGGATCGCCCTGTACTCGCCGATCTCTTTTTCGTTTCCGTAAACATAGTGCTCATGCCCTATGCACTCCATGCGCGGCTTGTCTTCCGAATAGTCGTGAACCGACGGATCGTATGTAAAGAGAACTTTGTTCTTTTCAAGCAGCGGATCGGGAATCGGAATAGCCGATATGAGCGAACGGGTATACGGATGAAGCGGATAGTCGAAAAGCTCCTCCGCCGGTGCGACCTCTACGATGTCGCCCTTGTAAATGACGCCGATTCTGTCCGATATGAAGCGGACGATGGAAAGATCGTGCGCTATGAACAGATATGTGATGTCCTGTTCCTTCTGGAACTTTTTGAGGAGGTTCAGAATCTGCGCGCGAATCGAAACGTCGAGCGCGGAGATCGGCTCGTCTGCGACGACGAACTGCGGCTCCATGACCATGGCGCGCGCAAGGCCTATTCTCTGTCTCTGTCCGCCGGAAAACTCATGCGGATATCTTGTAAGATGCTCCGGTAGAAGCCCGACTTCCCTGATTATGTTCTCAACCTTCGCCACGCGGTCGGCCTCGTCCTTGAACAGGTGGAAATTGTAAAGCCCTTCTGAGATTATGTAGTCGACTGTTGCGCGCTCGTTCAGGGACGCCGCCGGATCCTGGAACACCATCTGGATGTTTCGCGTGACCTCGCGATCGAGCGAGTGCGGAATTTTGCCCGATATGCGTACGCCCTTATATTCGATCTCGCCGTTTGCACAGGGATTGACCCTGATTATTGCGCGTCCGATCGTGGTTTTGCCGGAGCCGGACTCGCCGACGAGCGAGAATGTCTCGCCTTTGTAAATGTCAAACGATGCGTTTTTTACTGCCCTGACGGCCTTTTCGCCCTTACCGAATGTTATATCAACGTTTTTGAGCGAAAGAATAATCTCTCTGCCGTCTTCTGAGAGCGGTCCTTGCTCGGGGATGTGCCTCGCGGTCTGTCCGCTTGCGGAAACGCCGTTATCTATTGAATTGTTGTTGATTTCAGACATAACGTTTCCCTCAGATGTTGAAAGCTTTTATAAGCTTTTCATGGATATTCTGGATCGTTTCAGGCTTCTCCACTTTGGGAGCGCGTGGATCGAGCAGCCAAGTCTTAGCGTAATGCGTTTCGCTTATCCTGAACATCGGCGGCTCCTTGAGAGTGTCGAGCTTTATGCAGTACGGGTTTCTCGGAGCAAACGGGTCGCCGACTATCTTGTTGTAAAGAGACGGCGGCGTACCGGTGATCGAGTAAAGCACCGTGTTGCGCTCAGCAAGCTGAGGCATTGACGACATAAGAGCCCACGTGTAGGGATGTCTCGGATCGAAGAACACCTCATCGACGTTTCCAAGCTCGACTATCTGTCCGGCGTAAAGCACAGCCACTCGGTCGGCGACGTTAGCAACGACGCCGAGGTCGTGAGTGATGAATACTATAGTATAGCTGAACTCCTTCTGCAGCTTTTTAAGCAGACGGAGTATCTGCGCCTGGATCGTGACGTCAAGCGCCGTCGTCGGCTCATCGCAGATGAGTATCTTCGGCTGGCACGAAAGGGCGATCGCAATGACGATCCTTTGTCTCATTCCGCCGGAATACTGGAACGGATAATCGTCAAAACGCTGCTCGGCGTTCGGGATACCGACCTTTTTCATGAGCGTGAGCGCACGCTCGCGGGCCTCGATCTCGGTGCAGTTCTGGTGTTTCAGAATGACCGACATGATCTGCTTTCCGATTGTGATGATCGGGTTCAGCGAAGTCATCGGGTCCTGGAATACAGTCGCGATCTTGCTCCCGCGGATCTGCGTCCAGTCGGTCTGCTCCTTGATTTTTGCAAGGTTCAGCACGCACTGTCCGTGAAGCTTGTCCTCTGTCTCGTCAATGTACCTGACGCGGAAAATAACGGTGTCGAAGACCTTGTTTCTGACTTCCTCGTCGTTCAGGTCCGCGCCGGTCTTCATGGCTTCAAGGCATGCCTTGAGCAGGGATTTGCGCATGCGCGCGCCTCTCAGCCCGCCGATTCTGCCGGTCGAAAGGAGGATCTCCTTAGCGATAACAAGATTGCGCGCGGATTTTCCGGCGCTTGCCGTGGCGCGGCACTCCTCGGCGTATTTTGACTCGAGCTCCGCCTTTTCCTTTGCGTATCTCGCCTGATACTCTACGTCGGCTGCCGCCTCGGCCTTTCTTTCGGCTATGCGCTGTTTGCGCCTGAGTTCAAGGTCCTTTGCAGCTTTTTTGTATTCGGAGATCTTTTTCTCGGTCTCTTTTATGAGTGCCTTTTCCTTTGAGGAATCGAGCGTAAGCTTGTAGTTATACGCCTCGGTACCAGCGAATTTGAGGTCATCGAGCTCTTTTTCAAACTTTTCCTCTTCTTCCTCGCTGAGAGACGCGTGAACCTTATGCTCAGTTTCGAGCTTTTTTATTGCCTGCCAGGTCGCGGAGCCGGCCTCGGCGCCAGCGCCGAGATCGAGCTCGGAGTGCAGTTTTGAAACGGTCTCCCTGCCCTTTTTGTCATAATCTACGACCGTCTCAACAAGCTCGGCGTCGTTGAATATGATGTCTCCACGGCTTATGAAGCCGTTAGAGTCGAGCATTCCGGCAAACGTTTTTGTAAAGACCGACTTGCCGGAGCCGGACTCGCCGACTATGGCTATCGATTCGTTCTCGTATATATCGAGGGATATGCCGCGAATCGCCGTAAGGACACGTCCGCGGACGTGGAACTTGACTTCAAGGTCCTTTACCGAGAGAAGTACTTTCTTATCGTCCATCGCACACCTCACATATGCGTCCGCGGGTCGGACGCGTCGCCGAGGTTCTGGCCGACGACGTAAAGAACGACGGTTATCACCGACGCTATGACGACAGGGCTCCAGTACTCGAATCCCCACGCCTTGACAAACATGTACGGCTGTGTGTTCTCGATTATCTTACCAAGCGACATCTCGCGCATACCGATACCTATGTACGAAAGGTACACTTCGTAAGAAATGTATGACGGGATCTCGGTCGCGAGCAGCGTCATTATTATCGACGTCATGAAGGGGAGAATGTTTCTCACCGCGATGCGGAATACCGACGTGCCGAGACATCTCGACGCGAGGTTGTATTCCCTATCGCGGATGATAATGACCTGTGTTCTGATAAAGTACGCTATGCCGAGCCAGCCGGTTATCGTAAGAGCGAAAACCATCGTCCAGAAGGATCCTGTAAGTATCCTTACAAGAACGGAAATGATAAGCACGTACGGCACGTTTCCGACGATGTTGTACACCTCGGTCATAACTATATCGACTTTTTTGGAGAAGCCCCAGATCGCGCCGATCAGAATGCCTATGAACATATTGATCGCCGCGCAGACGAGCGCGAGCGATATTGAAATGCTCGAGCCGTACCAGATAGAGTCGAAGGTCGACTGACCCTGATCGCCGCTACCGAGGATCCAGTGTATGCTAAAACCGTGATACTGTATAGCCTCAACCGGATTTAGATGCTTTGATTCGGGGAAACGGACGTTTGCCCACGGATCAACGTCCGGGTTGTAACCGATTATCATCGGATAAACATACGCAAAGACGATGATCAGAGAAAGCAGAGCGATGAAGAAGATGTTGATCTTCTTTTTGAAAAATACGCGGAAAACGGATTTCCAGTATGAGTATCTCGGAGCCGTTATCCTTTCGGATTCGAGCTCATCGTTGTCGTAGTGTGCAAACAGCTCCTCGTCGGAAAGTCCGAACTCGCTCAGGTCCACGAGTTTTTCGTTAACTGGCATATTCATTACCTTCCTTTCGACGTGAAACTGATGCGGGGATCGACGAGCGCCATGAGGATGTCGCCGAGGATGAGCGAGACAACGGTAAGCGACGAGTAGAACAGCGTGAGACCGATTATCGCGCCGTTGTCAAAGAAGTTGATTGCCTTGACAAGCATGCCTCCGGTACCGGGGACGGAATAAACGCTCTCCGTGATGATTCCGCCGACGACCGAACCGAGGATCGCTCCCGGAATGCCGTGCACGATAGGTATGATAGCGTTTTTCAGGATGTGCTTCCTGAACACTTCCTTTTCGGTAAGACCGCCCGAACGGGCAAACTTGACGTAGTCGGAATTCATCTGGTCGATCATGTAGCGCCTTACCCATTTCATAAATCCGCCTATCGAAGGCAGAGCCAGCGAAGCAATCGGAAGAACGTACATGAGCGGGTTGACGTTGTCTATGTCAAACGTGGTCGGAAGCCCGATCCCCTTGCCTATCGCCCGGAACATGAATATGTAGGCAAGCGAAGGCACAGCGATTATGAATATGATATAGATCGTCCCGAGCTTGTCGATCAGTTTGTCCTTGTTTACGGCCATAGCCATGCCGAGCGGTATTCCGACGACATAGGCAATGAACGTCGAGATTATACCGATAACAAACGAAAATCCCGTCTTCGACATGCTTGCTTTGGTCTTGTCAACGAGTGTATAGTTATCTGTATATCTGTCTGTGTAGTATTTGTCTTTTGTCACTTCCCACTTTTCGCCGTCCCAGGTCTCGAAGGAATTCGGGCTGTACGTTGCCGTATGCAGATCGACCGAGGCCTGTCCGACATATCCCGACGGGAAATGGATGTCGGATTTGACTATTGATCCCTGAGTCTGGACCATCGTCGTGGAGACGTCGATACCGGTGTTTATCGAGTACGATTTGCCGAGATTAAGCGAAAAAACGTTCTGATGGATAAACGGGAACTGATTGTCGAAATATAGTAAATACCTGTGAAGGGTTCCGTTTCCGAGGATAGCCGGAGAAAATTTCTGTCCTCCGTAAACCGGATCGAAGAAGGTGAAAGAGATGCCGCGGTTCTCGATCGGCTCCTTCACATAGTGAATATTGTCAACTGTTATGAGATGTGTGAAATAATTCCACAGCCTTATCGGAACAGGGGTGTTTTTATATACGAAAATCTGAGGCGAGCCCCCCTGCTTAAGCGTGCCTGAAGCGTTCTGCAAAATCGCGTCGAGCCTGACGAAAGTATATCCGTTCGACTCATAGTACGTGCGGAATTTGCTTACATATTCGGAAACGAGCGCCGAGTCGTCCTCTGCGGTATTACCGAAAGCGGCGGCCTCAAATCGCGTATCCCGCGTGATCTCGCCGTTTTCTTCGAGTTCAACAAGATATTCTCCATACGGGATGTAATCCACATATCCGTAGTTTTCCCAGCACTGATACATATAAACCTCTCTGTCGTTCTGCTGTTTTTTGGTGTACATGGGGTAGTTCATGAAAATGTTTTTCTTGTCTATAAGCGTAAAAATCAGAATCATTACGATTCCGACAACTATGACAATGGATATGACGCCGCGGAGTATTCTGTTTAACAGATACTTAATCATTTTGTTTTTTTCTTTCGAAAAGTCTATCGGGAGGATGGATGAAAACCATCCTCCCGATGAAGGTCAAATATTCTTAACAGTTCTGATAGATAAATCAGTCGATACCGATGACGTGGATCATGTCGCCGCCGTTCGGCTTGAAGGTGTTAAGATAAGTGCAGGGATCGCCGAAGTCAGGGCCCCAGCCGGAAACATCATAGATGTTGTAGTTGCACTCTGCGCCGTAGTCGCAGTAATATCCTGCGTAGTACCAGCCGTAGATGTCGTCCGTTGCAACGAGGTCAACGATGACCTTATTCTCAAGTGCTGCCTCAACGCTCTGTTTGTAAGCCTGAGCGGCTGCCGTATAGGTCGCGCTTTCGCTGTAGTACGGCAGGTCGAGGTGGATCGGGTTCTCAGCGCTGATGTTGAGGTCGGAGAGCTCGCTTATAGCCTTCGCGAGATACTCGCGGGCTGCGTCAACGTTGTACCAGCCGTCGAAAGCGTCGGTGGAGCCGTCGCCGTCACCGCCGGTCGGGTTCCAGACCTTGATCTTGGAGCCGTCAGCTTCGAGCTGAGCCTGAACGATCTCGCCGTAGTATGTGCCGGCCTTGAATGTCGTCGATTTGCCGTTGATGTCTATTGTGACGTCTCTTGCAAGCTTGACGAAGTTGCCGGGCGTGTAGCTGTTACGTACGCTGTTGAGTTTGGTGTCGTTGCCGACCTTGGCGCCGTTATACTCGGCTCTGTCGACAGCGTGAGCGACCGCGAGACGGAAGTTGTTGTTGAGAACAGCCTTCGCGGTTGCAGCCTTCTGCTCTTCTGTCTGAGCGGAGGCCATGCCGTAGCCCTGGGTGGTTTCCCAGCTGCCGCGCTTGATGTTCACGAAAGCGCTGAACGTCGTAGCGTCCGTGCCGGAAACGTAAACGTATTCGTCAAAGAGACCGTCGTCCCTGGCCATAGGAATGGTCGTTGCGTTGAGGCCGGAGCCGTCAACCGTGCCGGCCTTGGCGTCGTTGTAGTTCTTGGTTACGTCTTTGCCGTCGTTGTAGAGCCAGTTGATCGTCTTGATGTTGATCTGGTCTTTTGCCCAGTAGGAGTCGTTCGCCGAGAAGACGATCTTGTTCTCTGCGGTGTAGTTCGTGACGATGTACGGACCGCAGTAGAGGATGTGGGACGGATCAGTTCCGTAAGCCTCGCCCTGGGATTCCATATACGCCTTGCAGAGAGGCATAAAGGTGTTGTACTCAAGCATCGTGAGGAAGTAGGACGTCGGAGCTTCAAGGGTATAAATGACCTTGTTGCCTTCAGCCTTTACACCGACCTCGGAGAAGTCGCACTGCTTTTTGACGTATTCCTTCGCGTTTCTGATGACGCCGAACACAAGCCCGTTAAGACCGGCGTTCTTGTCGAGCATGTACTGCATTCCGTCGACGAAATCCTGAGCAGTCAGATCGGCGTATTCCTCGCCGTCCTGGTTGACCCACTTAAGTCCGTCACGGAGCGTGAAGGTGTAAACGGTCTCGTCCGCATTTGTCTCGACCTTTGCGGCAAGAGCGTAGCAGAGTCTGCCTTCGCAGTCGTATGAGAGAAGGCCGTCTATGGTGTTCTCGATCGCACGGCTGTCGGCAGCGCGGTATGTCTTAAGAATATCCCATGTACGGGGATCGGAAGAATATCCGATCGAATAGGTACTCTTAAGCGTGTAGCCCTTCTCGGTGAGGAACTGTTTGACATAGGACTGATATTTACCTGTTCCCTTGAGCTCAAGGTAAGCCTTTTTCAGCTCGGCTCTGTCAGCAGCCTTGATGAATTCGGTTGCGATGATCAGGTTTTCATATCTGTCGCTGTCAAGTCCCCAGAGGGCGTTGTTGCCGGTGCCGTACGCGACACGGGTGAGCGCGTAGTTACCACCGTCAGTGGATGTCGGGAGCATAACTCCGGATTCAAGAAGCTTTGCCTCTGCAATTGCCTGAACGACGTACTTGGAAGAGGTATCAGCTATCTTTTCGGAAGCAAGAAGGTACTTGTAATATTCGCCAAGCTGTTATTTGTAGAGCTCCCAGTCGGCATAATCAGAGAAATCAGAATCTTTTACGAGCCCGAGGTCAGGTGTAACGGTAATGGGGGTCGTTGCGCCCACACCGGGTGTGATCCCGACGACTTCTCTAGAAGACACCGCCAAATCGGCATACTTGTCGGGCTCCTTCGGCTGGCAGGATGCGAAAGCAAGAACAACCATCGAAAGGGTCAGAAGCAATGCCACGATTTTCGTGAAATTCTTCATGTGAATTTCCTCCTAAATAAATATGGATAGGGCAATTATAACAGTTTGGAATGCGTTTGTCAAGTACCCCGAAAAATTTTTTTTGCGTTCTGAATATTTTTCACCGCGAATAATTCAGAAAACGGCGCCCGGAGGCGTTTTGTGGACCTTTTTCCGCGCGCCGTGACGGATTCCGGTGCCGGAAATTCAGCAAATAAAGGCAAAAAACGAAAACAGCGCGGCGTCCGCAGACGCCGCGCGAAAAAAATTTACAATTCAGACAAGGTCTCCTTCTCTGACAAGCCGTTCGGATTCTTCCTTCATTTTGTATTTCAGGATCTTTCCGGCAGCGTTCATCGGAAATTCGTCCACGAAACGGAAATACCGCGGCACCTTGTGCCGTGCCATTCTGCCGTAGCCGTATTCCTTCATTTCATCTGCCGTCGCGGTCTGTCCGTTGTGAAGAATGACCCAGGCGCAGGCCTCCTCGCCATACTTTTCATCGGGGACGCCGACGACCTGAACGTCGCGGACCTTAGGGTTAGTGAGGTAGAACTCCTCTATCTCGCGGGGATAAATGTTCTCGCCGCCGCGGATGATCATATCCTTTAGCCGGCCGGTCACTCTGTAATAGCCCTCCGGAGTACGGCAGCAGATGTCACCCGTGTGAAGCCAGCCGTCGGCGTCGATAGTCTGCGCCGTCGCCTCCGGCATCTTATAGTACCCCTTCATTATATTGAATCCGCGCGCGATAAATTCGCCGTTCTGTCCGTCCGGGAGCTCGAGCCCGGTCTCCGGGTCGATTATCCTGCACTCGATTCCCGGGAAAGCGGAGCCAACGGTCTCTGTACGGAGCTCAAGGCTCTCGTTCACCTCACCCATCGTGCAGCCGGGGGAAGATTCCGTCTGACAGTAAACCGAAAGAATCTCCTTCATGTTCATTTCGGCTGCAGCCCGCTTCATAAGCTCGGGCGGGCAGTTCGCGCCGGCCATTATGCCCGTTCTTATGTGAGAGAAATCTGTTTTCGAAAAATCCGGGTGCCCGAACATGGCAATGAACATCGTAGGTACGCCGTTGAAGCAGGTTATCTTCTCCTGGGTTATGCATGCGAGCGAACTTCTCGGCGAAAAATACGGTATCGGGCAGAGAGTCCCTCCGTGGGTCATCATCGACGTCATCGAGAGGACCATTCCGAAGCAGTGGAACATCGGGACCTGTATCATCATGCGATCGGCGGTTGAGAGATCCATCCTGTCGCCTATCGTTTTGCCGTTGTTCACTATATTGCGGTGCGTGAGCATAACGCCCTTCGGGAAACCCGTCGTGCCGGAGGTGTACTGCATGTTGCAGACGTCGTCCGGCCTTACGGCGGATGACATCATCCTGATCCTTTCGGGCGGAACCGAATCGGCGCGGCTCATGAAATCATCCCATGTGAGACAGCCTTCAGCTTCGAATCCGACCGTGACTATGTTTCTGAGGAACGGCAGTTTTTCGGAATAAAGGGGATCGCCCTTCGAGTGCCCGGCGAGTTCCGGACACAGCTCCTGCATAATCGCGGCGTAATTGGAATCCTTTGAAGATTCTATCATTACAAGAGTATGAGTATCCGACTGGCGGAGGAGATATTCCGCTTCATGGATCTTGTAAGCCGTATTTACGGTGACGAGAACAGCGCCGATTTTTACCGTCGCCCAGAAGGTTATGAACCACTGGGGAATGTTCGTCGCCCACACGGCGACGTGATGGCCTTTTCTCACACCGAGCGAAACAAGAGCGCGCGCCGCGCGGTCGACGTCGTCCCTGAACTGAGAATATGTCCGGGTGTAGTCGAGCGTCACATAGCGGAACGCGTACTGATCGGGGTACGTCTCCGCCATTCTGTCAAGCACCTGAGAAAACGTGGCGTCAATTATCTCGTATTTTTTCCACGGAAAGGTCCCCGTACCGCTCCGGTTTGAATAAAGTGCCGGCCGCGCGGCAGGAGATTTTCCCCTCATGAAAACCGAGAAGTGAGTGAGAACTATGTCGGAATCGGATATTCCGGCGTCACCGTCGAGGCAGATATAACCACCGTAGTCAAGCGAACGGAGAGCGACAATCAGCTTGTCGACGGGAAGCGAACCGTCGCCGACGGGAACGCTCTCGCCTTCGAGCTCGTCGCCAATGCGCACGTAACCGATATAGGCCCCGAGAGTCTTTACCGACGTCTCGGTGCTCTCTCCGCATCTGAAAAACGTTTCCCTGACGTTCCACGAAACGCCGAGCGACGCGGACGAAAATCTGCGCACCGTCTCGACGGCCGTCTCAGTACGGCACAGAGCGCCCGAGGTTTCGACAAGCACCGTCACACGGTTTTTTCCTGCGGCGTCGAGCATTTCGCTCAGTTTTCGGCTGGATTCGCAGTCCGGGACACGAGAAAATCTGACTATTACGGTATCGACCCCGGCTAGCGCGGCGTACTCCACGCAGCGTATAAGATACGGAACGTCAACTCCGTGACTGTCAAGCGGCTCCGGACAGCTGACGGCCGGTATCTCAAGACCGCGGTTTCTGAGTTTTCGGCGGCTGTCCTGAGTTCTGTCGTAGCGGAAAACACTGTCGGCGTGAGCGCGCCGCTCTGCCGGCGGATCAGAGACCTCAAATCCGTCAAAGCCGTATTCCTTCGCGGTGTCGCAGTATTCCGAAAAGGATCTGCAGGGCACAGACGAGGTGCTG
>JAEEGL011530236.1_pt1 | contig 14978 bp, 13 predicted proteins | sample 9134231 | NCBI WGS metagenome assembly JAEEGL01 (sample SAMN16246548, study PRJNA631951) | gut metagenome | biome: gut microbiome; feature: rumen; material: fiber-attached | host: Bos | place: Iran: Karaj | collected 2018-10
AAGGTGTCGCCGCAGGCGACGGATGAGGGGGGCTTCCGCGCGCAGATCACATTATAATCGGGAAAATGGGGCAGTTCGCTTATGACAGTATGAAAGCCAAAGACGCTTTTGAAGGGTCCCTCATCAGTCGTCTTCACTTCGTTCAGCCGACAGCTTCCCCGCAAGGGGGAAGCCTAACGCTTGAGGCCGACCAAAGCCTTCCCTTGGGGGAAGGGGGACCAAAACGCCTTGGCGTTTTGGTGGATGAGGGGCCGGTAAAGCACTCCTAACTGCAACGCAACAAAGCCCGCACAATCGCGGGCTTTGCCGGTGATCCGGTGATCCCGCTTTTCTGCGGGATCATATTCATTTGCCTACCCTTTACGAAAGGGGATCGCCGCTCTCTTTTTTGACCGGCTCTCATTTCAAATACGGTGCGACTATTTCATCGAATGCATCCTTGTCACAGTAATCGCAATTATACAGAGGTCCTTGTTTGCCCCCTCGTGCGGAACATGTTGAAGAATATATGAAATACGGCCATGGCTCACCGGTATAATCTATCAAGACGCATATGTCGCCGTACTGCAGGATCTCATTTTTGTTGTTTTGATAGAATCTTAGACCGCCGAGCTTTTCAAGCAGATCGGGCCATTCGGCGGCGTCGATCTCAACAAGCGTCTCGTATTCAAAATCGTCCGTATACGTTCCGTCAACGATTTCTTCGGGATGAGTCACCCTTATTATCGAAACCGATTCTATATTGTCGATCCAACGTGACTGATCATAATTCCAGATCGGATGATCCACATTGATAAAGACGAAGGAATAGGCGAATAATATCGCCGAGACGACAATAACAGCTGTGGCAATTGCTTTAGCCGCCTTTTTCAGCGGAGCTCTGCGATCGGAAGAACGCTTTATCCGTATCAGCGCTGTCGCACAGCACAACGCCAAAGCAGCAAGACCTATCGCAAGAGGAACGTATGCCCGGTGGAGCAGCGCGGATGCGGAGAAGACCGCTGCCGAAATGAAAAACGCCGCTGCGGTCAGCCAAAAACCAACGGAGTATCTGCGCTTTTTGATACGGTATGAATCTAAAAGCGCATCCACGTCACCTATCGCTCCGGTTGCAAACTGATATGCTTCGGAGGGCAGGCGGCCATTCTTTATTTCCTCCTCATAGCGAGATATAGCCGAATCAGTCAATTCACTGCAAAGCTCCTTGCCGCCGGGCTTGTTTATCGCGGTGCCGAAGAGCTCTGAGATATACTTTTCGATCTGCTTATGCATCGTGGATACCTCCTCTTTCAATGAGTTCGGATATTATCCGCTTCGTTTCGTTCCAGCCTGCTGCCCCTTCGGAATATGCAAGCTTCCCTTTATCGGTCACGCGGTAATAGCGCCGTCTTGCGCCGCCCTCGCTTTCTCCCCAATAGGAACTGATCAGCCCCGCCTGCTCCATGCGGTGAAAGGCGGTGTAAAGGGTGGCTTCCTTTAACTCATACAGCCCTCCGGTGATCGTGCGGATGGCCTTGCCTATCTCATAGCCGTAGCTGTCCCCGTCCATCAGGCGCGCGAGTATTATCGTATCGGTGTATCCGCGTATCTCATCCGGCGAAATGGACATCGTACCACCTCCTTGATTTACATTATACAGCATACTACTTCGCCTGACAATGTATTGTTTCAAAGAAAGTAAAAAACCGGCCGCGGGGACAGTACCCATGGCCGGTAATGCTTCTTTCTTTCAGATAATACCCTTATCTATCATCTCCGCGACCTCGTCGAGGGCGAGCTCCCGCTCGCGGGCGATGGCGGCAAGGTCTTCGTATTCATATTTGCATTTGGCAACTCCGAAGCCCTGCGCCTCCTTTACGCGCACTGCGCCGAACTCGGTGCCGACGTAATCCGTGCGGCGGTCAAGCACATACCTTCTGCATTCGCGCTCGCGCACGCCTATCGTGGTGGTGTGGCGGAATATGAGCTTTATCAGCTCCGCCCGATTATCCTCCTTGCAGAGCACGGTCAGGCGCGTTCCCGGGCGGGATTTCTTCATGCCCACCGACTGAGTGGTCACGTCCAGCGCGCCCTTAGTCAGCAGCTCCTCCATGGCGAAGGCTATCCTTTCCGGGGTCATGTCGTCGATATCGCATACGAGCTCGAATACCCGCTCCGAGTCCTTATCATCCGCGGTCTCGCCAAGCAGCGCGCGCACGCAGTTGAGCCGCGGCAGATCCTTCCGTCCCATTCCATAGCCCACGGAGGTAACGCTCATGGGCGGCATATCGCGGAACCCGCTCACGAAATGCTTCAAAAGGGCCGCTCCTGTCGGGGTGCACAGCTCCACGGGTATCTCGCCGCCGTAAACGGGCACGCCGCGCAGTATGAACGCCGTCGCGGGGGCGGGCACGGGAAGTATGCCGTGAGCGCAGTGAACGTGGCCCGCGCCCACGTGCACGGGGGAGGCGATCACCTTTTCGGGAGCGATCAGCTCCATAAGAAGGCTGCAGCCCACGACGTCCGCCACGGCGTCGAGCGTGCCGACCTCGTGGAAATGGATCTCGCTTACGGGAACGCCGTGCGCGTGGCTTTCCGCCTCGGCGATAAGGCCGTAGACCGCTTTTGCGTTCTCCTTCACCGCGTCCGAAACGGGCATGTGAGAGATGATATGCTCTATGTCCGAAGGGCTGCTGTGATGATGGTGATGGCGTTCGTGCTCATGCTCATGCTCATGCCCGCGCTCGTGTTCATGTTCATGTTCATGCTCGTGCTCATGCTCATGCTCATGCTCGTGCTCATGCTCATGCTCATGCTCGTGTTCATGTTCATGGTGATGCTCATGCCCGTGATGATGTTCATGCTCCTCGGCGCCTTCTATCTCAACGCGCATATGCGTGCCCACGACGCCGCATTTGACGCTTTTTTCCGGTACGACGGAAACACCCTCAAGCCCGAGCGAATTCATTTTTTCAATGTAAAGCTTCTTTTTTTCATCGTCAAGCAGTTCGAAAAGCGCGGCGTTCAGCATATCGCCCGCGGCGCCCATTGAGCAGTCAAGATACAGCGTTCTCAAGGTCGATCCTCCTTTTTATCCATATGGTTTATCATGTTGGCCATGTATCCCGCGCCGAAGCCGTTGTCGATATTGACGACGGAAACTCCGCTCGCGCAGGAATTGAGCATCGAAAGCAGCGCGCTCAATCCCTCGAAAGCCGCGCCGTAGCCCACGCTGGTGGGAACGGCGATCACGGGGCAGTCGGCAAGCCCGCCTATGACGCTCGCAAGCGCTCCTTCCATGCCGGCTATCGCGATTATAACGGACGCGGACATTATCTCATCCATGTGATCGAGCAGCCTGTGCAGCCCCGCAACGCCCACGTCATACAGCCTTACGACCTCGTTTCCCAACGATTCGGCGGTGATCGCGGCCTCCTCCGCAACGGGGATATCGCTCGTGCCGCCCGTCGCGACTACGATCTTTCCAAGGCCCGAGGGCTTTGGAAAGGCGCCTATAAACCCGATGCGCGCTTTGTCAAAGTATCTCATGGGGAGCCGCGCCGAAACGGCCTCCGCCTTTTCGGGATCGAGCCTTGTTATCAGCACGTTCTTTTCGCCGCCTTTAAGCATGGCGTCGACTATGCCCGCTATCTGCTCCGCCGTCTTGCCCGCGCCGTATATCACCTCCGCCGCGCCCTGACGGCTCCTTCTGTGAAGGTCCACCTTGGCGTAACCGATGTCCTCGAACGGGGCCTTCTTGATATCGAGCAGCGCTTCATCCACCGAAACGCTCCCGTTCTTCACGCCCTCCAAAAGTATTTTAAGATCACTGCTCATGCCTTGCCTCCGGATCGACGGCAACTTCGGAATAATACTTCAAAAATTCGTTTTCTATCAAGGAAAGTTTTTCATAAAGCGGCGCTCTCTGCGCTTCCGTGACCTGTATCAGAGCCGTATCGCCGCGCGTGCGCACCCTGAAATCCCCAAAACCCAGCCGCATCATAAAGTTCTCCGCCCTTTGGGTGCGGTCAAGGAGGGGGATCGTCAGCTCCGTACCGTGCGGTATGCGCGTCGCCAGGCAGGAATACGAGGGCTTGTCCCAGGTGAAAAGCCCGGCTTCGCGCGAAAGTCTGCGGATATCGGCCTTGGTCAGACCGCACAGGCGCAGGGGGGAAAGCACGTTCAGCTCGGTCAAAGCCCGCATGCCGGGCCGGTCGGAGGCGTCGTCCGAGGCATTGGTGCCGTCGACGATCAGCTCAAAGCCGTCGCTCTTCGCCCGCTCCGCGATCGCCTCGAATATGCGCCGCTTGCAGAAATAACAGCGGTTTTCGGGATTTGAACGCACGTTCCCGTCGCCAAGCGCGTCAAGGCACAGCACGCGCATTGAAACGCCCAGCTCGCGGGCAAGCCTCAGCGCGTCGTCAAGCTCGAAATAGGGCTGAAAGGCCGTCTTGACGTAATATGCCCGCACACTTGCCGCGTATTTGGAAGCGGCGTAAAGCAGGTATGCCGAATCGACCCCGCCTGAAAAAGCCAGCGCGGCCTGTTGATGCTCGGTGAAAAACTCCTCAAGGGATATCATAGAATTCCATTTCCTCGATCCATGCGGGATCGGTCTTGCCCGGCCTGTTCCTGCTCCCGCAGGCGGGGCAGACGGGCAAGGGCGAATCGAAGGCGCGGCGGCAGGAGGAGCACACGTATTCCGTCCTGCGGAAAAGATGCGTCCTCTTGATCCATTTGCCCTTCTTGATTTTTCCCGATGATCGCTTCATATTTTCAAGTATATCTTACACCGAGCGCCGCCTCCTGTCAAGCGCGTAAGGCGCGTTATGGTTTTTTATGCACGCCGCGGATTTGTAAAAAATGTTGAAATAAGTCGATGGAGCGAGTATAATAGTATTTAGGGGCGATATGGCTTGCCCCGCATCCGGGGGTTGTTTTTTTATTCGCAATCATTTTATTATCGTTACCTCCGGATCGGAAGGGATCGTATGCAGACCAAATCATTGAACGGAGAACTCTTCGCCCACATGGTCGAAGGCGGCGCGGCGCGCCTTAACGAGACCAGGGTGATAGTGAACGAACTCAACGTTTTCCCCATTCCCGACGGCGATACAGGCGACAACATGTATATGACCATCGACTCCGGCTGTTCCGCTGTGAAGGCCGGAGCGAACATGCCCCTGGGCGATACATCCAAAAAGATCGCAGGCGGCATGCTTTTGGGCGCGCGCGGGAATTCGGGCGTCATTCTCTCAAGGATATTCGCGGGCATTTCGCAGGGCTTTGAGGGCGTTGGCATTGCCGACGTCAGCACCTTTGCCGCCGCAATGGAGCGCGGCGTAGCCGAATCCTACCGCGCGGTACAGACCCCCGTCGAGGGGACCATACTCACCGTCTATTCCGACGCCGTGCGCTATGCGAACGCGCGCATCGACGAGCACACCGATTTCGAAGCCTATTTCGAAAACTTTCTCGATGAGCTTCGCGCTTCGCTCGACCGCACCCCGCAGCTGCTTGACGTTCTGCGCGAGGCGGGCGTGGTCGATTCCGGCGGCGCGGGCTTCGTCTACATCGCCGAAGGCATGCAGGCTGTGCTCAAGGGCGAGGAGCTCAAAAACGCCTCCTCCGTTCCGGCCGGAAGCAAGGCCTGCGATATGAGCGCGCTCACCGAGGATTCGCCGTTTGATTTCGGCTACTGCACCGAATTCCTTTTAAGGCTCCGCACCGAAAAGGTGGGCGACGTTGCGGCGTTCGACGAAAAGCCGCTTATCGACTGGCTCATCGCAAACGGCGAATCGGTGGTGGCCTTCCGCGACGGCAGCATAGTCAAGGCGCACGTGCACACCATGGAGCCCGAAAGGATACTTGCTCACTGTCACGGCTTCGGCGAATTCCTCACGCTCAAGATCGAGAACATGTGCCTGCAGCACAACGAGACCAATATCCGCAACAACTATAAGCCGCCCAAAAAGCCCAAAAAGAAATTCGGCATAGTGGCGGTGGCCTCGGGCGACGGCATAAGGGACACCTTCCTTCAGCTCGGAGCGGACGCGGTGGTCGACGGCGGGCAGAGCATGAATCCCTCCGCCGAAAGCTTCCTCGAGGCGTTCGAAACGGCCAACGCCTCCACGATTATCGTTTTCCCCAACAACGGCAATATAATTCTGACCGCGCAGCAGGCCGCCGCGCTCTGCCGGGATGCGGACGTAAGGGTGATACCCTCCCGCTCCATAGGCGAATGCTATGCGGTGCTGTCGCTTATCGACATGTCCTCCGGCGACGCCGATCTTATCGAGAAGAGCTGTGAGGAGATCATGGCGTCCGTCGCCACGGGCACCGTGTCACGCGCCAGCCGCGACACGGTCAAGGACGGCATAGGCGTCAGGAAGGGCGATTACATAGGCTTTTCCGACGGGCGCATCTACGTGGATTCGCCCGATCCCGCCGAGGCCGCGCTGAGCCTTGCAAAGTCGCTCTCCGCAGATGATTACGGCATTCTCATGCTCGTCTGCGGCAGGGACGCCGACTCAAAGCAGGCGCAGGAGATCCGTTCCGCACTCCAAAAGGCGCATCCGCTCACCGAGGTGATACTGCTCGACGGCGGCCAGCCCATATTCGAATACATAATGATTTTTGAATAATACTTGTTTTATAAGGAGTCATCATGCTTAAATTATTCACCGATACCGACTGTGACGTAACTCCCGAGATCGCCCGGGAATACGACTGTTCACTCATCAGCATGCCCTATTCCATCGACGGCAAGACCACCTATCCTTACGTCGATTTCGACAAATTCGACGGGCACGCCTTCTACGATCTTTTAAGGAACGGCGCTTTGCCCAACACCTCCGCGATCTCGCGCGAAAAATACATCGAGGCGTTCGAGCCCGTATTTAAAAACGGCGACGACATACTCTACGTGCATTTCTCCCGCGCAATGACCGCCACCTTCGACGCCATGGATCAGGCGCTCGCGGAGCTCGGCGAAAAATACCCCGAAAGAAAATTCTATGAGATCGACACCAAGGGCATCACCATCGTCAGCCTCAACATAATGCTCGAGGTGGGCGACATGATCAAGGCGGGCAGACCGGTCGAAGAGATCCTCGAATGGGCAAAGACCGAGGTCGATAAATTCGCCATCTATTTCTTTGCGGACGATCTCAAGTTCTTCAGGCATTCCGGCAGGGTCTCGGGCCTTGCGGCAACCATGGGCACGCTTCTGGGCGTGCGCCCCATAATCCATATGAATACCGAGGGCAAGATGGTGTCCGTCGGCAGCGAGCGCGGCAGAGCGCGCGCCATCGCCCGCCTCATGAAATACGTCGAGGATCTCGGCGAGGATATAAAGTCCCACCGGGTGATCATCGGCAATACCGACTCGCCCGAGATCGTGGAAGAGATCGAGGGCCTGCTCCGCGCCAAATACGGCGACGATCTCAGTATAATCAAGGTGCTCGTCAATCCCACCGCCGGCAGTCACTGCGGACCCAACGGCGTAGGCATCTGCTTCCACGCGAAACACAGGTGAGCGGAAAAAAGGTAAGCGGCAGATCGAAAAGCCTTCCCCGCGGGAGGGCGAACGAGGGTTGATATGATCGAGGTAGTTGAGGTCAAAACAAAAAAACAGCAGCGGGAATTCCTTAATTTCCCGCTAAGGCTCTACAGGGGAGAACCGAATTTCGTTCCGCCGCTGTGGATGGACGAGAAAAAGATATTCCGCAGGGATTACGTCTATAACGACACCTGCGATGCGGTGTATTATATCGCCCGCCGCGACGGAAAAACGGTCGGGCGCATATCCGGCATACTGCAGAAGGCCGCCAACGAGAAGAACAACGAGAAGCGAGTCCGCTTCACAAGGTTCGATTCCGTCGACGATCAGGACGTGGCGGACGCGCTCTTTGCCGCGGTCGAAAAGTGGGCGCTTTCGCTTGGCATGGACACCGTCGTGGGCCCGTTGGGCTTCTCCGATCTCGAGCGCGAAGGCCTGCTCATCGAGGGCTTCGATCAGCCCTCGACCTTCGAGGAGCAATACAATTACGAATATTATCCGCGCCTCATCGAAAACCTGGGCTACGTAAAGGAGGTCGACTGGACCGAAAGCCGCCTCTATCCGCCCGAGGAGAACAACGGCCATTTGAAACAGCTCTCCGACCGCATCATGAAGCGCTATAACCTGCGATTCGGACCGGCTGAAAACGTAAACGATTTCCTTGATAGATATGCCGACGGCCTATTTGAGCTGCTCGACAGATCCTATGATCAGCTCTACGGCACCGTGCCCTTCACCGACGGCATGAAGAAGCTGATGATAGACAATTTCAAGCTCATCATCGATCTCGATCACGTCGCCGCGATACTCGACGAGAACGATAACGTGGTCTGCCTCGGCATCTGCTTCCCCTCGATAGCCGAGGCGGTGCGCAAGTCCAACGGGCACCTGACCCCCGCCGCCGTCGTTCGCGTGCTGCGGGCGATAAAGCATCCCAAGATAATCGATCTGGGCCTCATCGGCGTCGATCCCGCGTGGGCCATGCGCGGCGTATCCGTCGCGGTATCCGCCGAGCTCGAGCGCATGCTGCGCGCCCCCGGCATCGAATATGCCGAAACCAACCTGAACCTCGAGGACAACCTCATGATACAGAACCAGTGGAAAAGGTTCAGGGAGGTAAAGCATAAGAGAAGAAGATCATACGTTAAGAAGCTGAGGGAGGTGCGCGAATGATAAAGATAGCACTCGACTGCTTCGGCGGCGATCACAGCCCCGAGGCCAATATAGACGGCGCGATAACGGCGCTTGATCGCTTGCCCGATCTGGAGCTGGTGCTGACGGGCGACGAGAGCGTGATAAGCCCGCTTCTGGCGAAAAAAAGCTATGATAAATCAAGGCTTTCCGTGCTTCACGCGCCCGAGGTGATCGGCTGTGACGAGACTCCGACGGTCGCCATAAAGCAAAAGAAGGAAAGCTCGCTGATGAAGGCGATAGAGCTTGTGAGGAACGACGATTCCGTGCACGGCATCGTGACGATCGGCTCCACCGGCGCGCTGGTCGCGGCGGGCACGCTCAGGGTCGGCAGGATCCCGGGCGTCAAGCGCCCCGCGTTCTGCCCCATAATGCCCACCATGAAGGGCGGCATAGTCGGCATATGCGACAGCGGCGCCAACGTCGACGTCTCCGTGCGCATGCTGCAGCAGTTTGCGATAATGGGCAGCCTCTATCTTGAATCCTACGGGCTTGAAAGGCCTAGGGTCGCGCTGCTGAATATAGGCGTTGAGGATACCAAGGGCGACGAGCTGCGAAAGGCCGCCTGGCCCGCGATCAAGGCGATGGAAAGCGTCAATTTCGTGGGCAATATGGAGGCGCGCGAGCTGCTTTCGGGCGATTACGATCTCGTGGTCACCGATGGCTTTGCGGGCAACGTGCTCATAAAATCCACCGAGGGCGCCTGCCTTGAAATGCTCAAAAAGCTTAAGCGCGATATCTATTCCCGCACCATCAACAAGCTGGGCGCGCTTCTTATGCGCAAAATGTTCAAAGATGAAAAGGAATTCATGGATTACCGCAATTACGGCGGCAGCGTGCTCCTCGGCTGCAAAAAGATCGTCGTAAAGGGTCACGGCTCGTCCAATGCGGTCTCGGTTTATAAATGTCTCGAGCAGGCTTATAAAATGCAGGCCGCCTCGCTCATCGAAAGGATAGGGGAGGAGATATCAAAGCTCGCTCCCGAACAGTAAACCGTTCACGTTCATCAAGGCGCAAAAAAACATGCGCCTTTTTGTTTTTTGGGGTTGACATCCCGGTCTATCCATGATAGACTGAAATTGCAGTCTACTGAGAATAGACCAAGGGAGGCCTTTATATGGATAATACCGATCTCGGCGCTGTGCAGCAGCGCTTCGCGGAAATAATATGGGAGCATGCGCCCATCGTCTCGCCGGAGCTCGTCAAGCTCTGCGGGGAAAAGCTCGGCTGGAAGAAATCGACCACCTATACGGTGCTTAAAAAGCTCTGTGAAAAGGGGCTTTTCAAGAACGACGGCGGCTTGGTTCGCGCGCTCATATCCAAGGAGGAATATTTTTCCCGCCGCAGCCAGAGCTTTGTTGAGGAGACCTTCTCGGGCTCGCTGCCCGCCTTTATCGCCGCCTTCATGAACGGAAAGCCCATATCGGATGAGGAGGCGAATGAGATACAGCATATGATCGATTCCGCAAGAAAGGGGAGGAGAGCATGAGCGAGCTGTTTATAAGGATATTCAATATGAGCATATCCGCGGGCTTCCTCATCCTTGCCGTGGTGCTCGCAAGGCTCGCTTTGAAGAAGGCCCCGCGCTGGACGGTTTGCCTGCTCTGGGCGATTGCGGCGGTAAGGCTGATGCTGCCCTTCCTGCCGGAGAGCGGCGTGAGCCTCATCCCGAGCGCGCAGACGATACCGAAGGATTTCACCGTTTCGCAGCAGCCCCGCATTGATTCGGGCATTTGGTTCGTCAACGACGCGGTCGATACCGTTCTCGATGAATACTTCGCGCCCGCTCAGCAGGTAAGTGGGGAGGCTCCCTCCGCCGATACGGAGGCCGTGATAACCGAGAAGGAGCCCGCGGGCGGGAATACGGCCGCTTCCGCGCCGCGGATGATAATGACGCTCTCTATAGTTTGGCTGTCGGGCTTAGCGCTGATGCTCGTCTATGCCGCCGTCTCATATGCAAGGCTCTGGATGAGGGTGCGCGCAAGCGTCCTCCTGCAGGGCGAAAGGGGCGTATTTGCTTCGGATGAAGTCGCCTCCCCGTTCATACTCGGGCTGATAAGGCCCCGCATATACATTCCCTCCTCTATCGCGGGCGGGGCGCTCTCCGCCGTGCTCGCGCATGAGCGGGCGCATATAAAAAGGCTCGACCATATCTGGAAGCCCATCGGCTTCCTGCTCCTGAGCGTTCACTGGTTCAATCCCCTCGTGTGGCTCGCATACGCTCTGCTCTGCCGCGATATAGAGACCGCCTGCGATGAAAAGGTCGTTCGCGATATGGATGAGGCCGCGCGCGCGGAGTATTCCCAGACGCTCCTGGATTTCAGCGCAAGGCGCAGCGCCGTCGCCGCCTGCCCGCTTGCCTTCGGAGAGGTGGGCGTGAAGGAGAGGGTGAAGAAGGTGCTCAACTACAGGAAGCCCGCTTTCTGGATAATCATATCGGCTGTGATCATCTGCGCCGCCGCGGCGGTCTGCTTCCTGACGAACCCCAAAAAGGAGGTATCCGAAAAGGTGACCTGTTATTTGATGAATGCGGATGAAGACGCCCCCGAAAGGATAATCCCGATAGATAGGAATGACGAAGAATTCATACGGGGTCTGTTGAAGGACGAAAAGTGGTTCGAAAACGAACAGCCTGTCCCGTTCCCCTACTGCTTCAGCGCGGATGGCGCAGCATACTTCTATTCCCCGTACGACCGCATGTTCTCGGACGGCAACTCGCAGATGTGCCGCACCGTGAATTACGCTCAGTGGGAGAGGCTCAATTCCATACTGGGGCTCGAGACAGACATACCTTTATCGGTCCCGGGAGCCGAGGGCTTCTCGAACGATGAGAACGTCCGCGTCGGCGTCGCTCAGCTGGAGCTTTCCGGTCACAACGCCGTGATCGCCGTCTGGGATAATATGGGCGGGGAACCGTTCGAGTTCGGCTGCCGTCACTGCCTTTATAAGAAGAACCGCGCGGGCGATTACGAAAAGGTCTCCGCTCGGGAGGGCGCGGCCTTCGGTGATATCGGATGCGCCTTACCTCCCGACAGCTTTATGACGATGCGTTACAGCCTCGAAATGTACGGCGATATTTATCCGGGCGAATACCGCCTCTACCTGAACGGCTTGGAGCCCACCGATTATTGGATCGATTTCGAGATCGTGGACGAAGCGCGCCTTGCCCGGCTCAGGGAGGAATACCCCGAGTATTTCGGACTCACCGGGAACGTTTTGAAAGTTTACGCCATGAACCCGGGGCGGGGAACGTACATCCTTACGCAGCCGGGGAGCAGCGGTGAAGACGGTGCTGAAAATGAGATATTCTCGAAGCTGCTCGGACGCGGAGTCTGCGCGGACGATATGCGGCTGATACTCTCGCAGTACGGCACGTCTCAGATGTTCGAGATCGTACCGGTCAGGAATCCGTTATCCAGCACGTTCTTCGTATACGAGACCGCCATAGCGAGATTCAGAATGGAGCTTAACGGCACGGAGGAGTATACCCCCGAGGAGGCGGCGGTCCGCCTTGAGGAGCTGAGGCAGGAGTACCCGGAATACTTCGGCGTTCGTACGGGAAAGGGGCTCGAGGTGTACGTCTGCCAGTTCGGCCCGGGCAGCTTCGAGTTCATCCTTCTTTCCGGCACGAACTTCAACAGGGAGTTTGCGGCTGGTGAGTACATCATGAGATACGCGAATTACGCTCACGTCCGTTCCTTCGCGGATATGAAGCTCATTCTTTCAACCTATGATATAGACGACGACGCCATTCGGGTCATCTATTTTCAACACCCGCTGTCGAGCTATATCCCCGATACCCAACGCGGCTATATCCCCGCGGTCAGAAGCCTCCTCGGCCTCTCACCGATAGAGTAAACAAAAAGGGCTCCCCGGAGCCCTTTTTTAATAATGTCAAATTGCCAAATTGCCAATTGCCAAGTGCTAATTGCTAATTGCTAATTGTATAAAGCCCAACACCGTCCTTATCCCTATCTCGAGCCCCGCTTTCAGCGACTCCGTCTCGAGCCATTCCTCCCGCGTATGCGCGCCGCCGCCGATGAACAGGCCGAAGGTGACCGCGGGTATGCCGAGGGAGAGGGGGATGTTCGCGTCGGTCGAGCCCGCGCCGCGCGGCGGGAGCTTGCCTGTGACGGAGACTATCGCCTCCTCGCAGCGCGATATGAGCGCGCCGAGCGCGTTCTCGTCAACGTCACCTCCGCAGGGGCGCTCGCCGATAAGCTCCGCCGTAAAGCGCGCATCATCGCAGTCCGCCTCGCCGAGCAGGCTCTCGAACTGCCCGCGCATGGCCCTCATGCAGTCCCGGTCGTCGGAGCGGTATTCGTATAAAAGCTCGCAGCTCTGGGCGATAGTGTTGATAGAGGTGCCGCCGCTGATAACTCCGGCGTTGTAGGTCGTGCGCGAATCGGGCTTTTGGGGAAGCTCCTGCCTGTAGAGCTTCGTTATGAGCTCCGCCGTCCTCTCGATCGCGTTGGGGTTCCCGAACGCGCCGAAGGAGTGCCCGCCGCGGGTTTGGCAGGTCACGCGCCATCTTTCCGAGCCCACTGCGCGGGTGATAAGCCCCTCGTCGAGCGAGCAGTCAAAGCAGATCACGGATTCGATCCCGTCCCCGTGATCGCTCATCACGCGGCGTACGCCCTTTAGGTTCCCAAGCCCCTCCTCGCATGAATCGAATACGAATAGCAGGGGGCTTTTGGGCTCCATGCCGTGCTCACGGAAGTATTTCAGCATAGTGAGCATGGCGCAGACGTCGGCGGAATTATCCCCTATGCCGGGGGCAAATAGCCTGCCGCCCTCCTCGCGCACGGGAAGCGGCTCCGTATCGGGAAAAACGACGTCCGTATGCGCCATGAAGCAGGCGGCCCTTCCTTCGCCGCCCAGGCGCACCAGCACGTTTTTAGCTTCGTCCGTGAAGGGCGCATAGCCCAGAGCGCTTATGTATTCCATCAGGAATCTCACGCGCCCGTCCTCACTGCCCGACGGCGCGGGGATCGCCGCAAAGCGCTTCAAAAGCGCCTTGTGCTCCTCAAAATGATCCTCTATCCAGCGTTTCATATCCGGCATACCCGTCCTTTCCTCAATGCGTATATTCCGATTGTATCACCGGGAAGGGGATTTGGCAAGTTCACGCAAGGCAAACGTCGGATTAAATATTATTTCAAAAGGGCTTTTCGGGGCCTCTGGGCTGTTGACAAGGCGGTAAAAAAAGAGTATAGTTACTTAGTTGGTAATACCTTTGGCAAAGACGTTCCCGCGATGTATCACACGATGGGTCTTTGCCATATCTTATTTAATTTTCACCTTGGGAGGTACAGTATGGAAAGGTTGGAACAGCTTTACGAGGGCAAGGCAAAGAAGGTTTACGCCACTGATAACGACGAGTTCGTCATCGTCTCCTATAAGGACGACGCAACGGCGTTCAACGGCCTCAAGAAGGGCACCATTAAGGGCAAGGGCGTGATCAACAATCAGATGAGCAACCGCCTTATGAAGATGCTCGAGAAAGCGGGCGTCCCCACTCATTTCGTCGAGGAGCTCGACGAGCGCAACACCGTCGTCAGGAAGGTATCCATAGTGCCCCTCGAGGTCATCATCCGCAATATCTCCGCGGGCTCCTTCGCAAAGCGCTTCGGCGTTCCCGAGGGCATCGTGTTCGACGAGCCCACCATCGAATTTTCATATAAGAACGACGAGCTGGGCGATCCCCTCATGAACGCCTATCACGCCATCGCGCTTAAGCTTGCCACCCGCGAGGAGATCGAGACCATCAAGTCCATGGCATTCGCGATAAACAACAGCCTCAAGGCCTTTTGGGCGGGCTGCGGCGTCACGCTGGTCGATTTCAAGCTCGAGTTCGGCAAGACCTCGGACGGCAGGATAGTATTGGCCGACGAGATCAGCCCCGACACCTGCAGGCTTTGGGATTCCGCAACCGGCGAAAAGCTCGACAAGGACAGGTTCCGCCGCGATCTCGGCGGCGTTGAGGACGCCTATGCTGAGGTAATGAAGAGGCTCAACGAGCATATCGAGTTTTAAGGATAAAACCATGGCTAACTGCGCTATAGTAGGCATCAACTGGGGCGACGAGGGCAAGGGCCGCATGGTCGATCTGCTCACGAAGGATTTCGAAGTCGTCGTGCGCTTCCAGGGCGGCGGCAACGCCGGGCACACCGTGATCAACGAGCACGGCAAATTCGCTCTGCACCTGCTCCCCTCGGGCATATTCCGCGAGGGCGTCGTCAATATA
>JAEEGL014061972.1_pt1 | contig 14978 bp, 6 predicted proteins | sample 9134231 | NCBI WGS metagenome assembly JAEEGL01 (sample SAMN16246548, study PRJNA631951) | gut metagenome | biome: gut microbiome; feature: rumen; material: fiber-attached | host: Bos | place: Iran: Karaj | collected 2018-10
CCTTTTCGGTGAATATCAGATCGTTCTCGGTCCTGCCGAACGGCTCGGACTTGGTGAGCAGCTCCTCGTAGAGCTTCTCGCCCTCCCTGAGACCGGTCTCGACGATCTGTATGTCCTTATACGGTTCGAGTCCCGAGAGCCTTATCATGCTCTCAGCGAGCTCGAGTATCTTGACCGGCTTGCCCATGTCCAAAACGTAGAGCTCGCCGTTTTTGGCCATCGCGCCGGACTGAAGGACCAGCCTCGCTGCCTCAGGTATGGTCATGAAGTATCTTATGATGCGCCTGTCTGTGACCGTGACAGGGCCGCCGTTGGCTATCTGCCGCTTGAAAAGCGGGATCACCGAGCCCGAGCTCCCGAGCACGTTGCCGAACCGGGTCGTGGAGAAGCTGGTCTTGTAATCGCTCCTGCCGTTGTTGCGGTTGAGGACTATCATCTCGCACATGCGCTTTGTAGCGCCCATGACGTTGGTCGGATTGACCGCCTTGTCTGTCGAGACCATGATGAACTTCGAAACTCCGAACTTCTCCGCGGTCTCCACTACGTTGAGCGTCCCGAAGACGTTGTTCTTGATGGCTTCGCAGGAGTTGTGCTCCATGAGCGGCACGTGCTTGTGAGCCGCCGCGTGGATGACCACGTCCGGCCTGTGGAAGTCGAAGATGCGCTCGAGCGCGTCCCTGTCGGTGACCGAAGCAATCTCGATCTGCGTCTCGAGGGACTTTCCGTAGCTGATCCTGAGCTCCTGCTGCAGGTCGTACGCGCCATTCTCGTAGATGTCCAGGATGACCAGCTTCTTCGGCTCGTAGCCTGCGAGCTGCCTGCATATCTCGGAGCCTATCGATCCGCCTCCGCCGCTGACGAGTATGGTCTTGCCCCTGTAATAGCTCTTGACCGCCTCGTTAGGCAGGGTCTTCTCGTCCCTGAAGAGCAGGTCCTCTATGTCGAAGTCCCTGAGCGCGCGGCGTCCGCTGCCCGTGCTCTGGGCTATGGGATAGTCGTATATCTTGGCCTTGTAGCCGAGCTCCTTGTAGTCCTGATAGAGGGAGTTCCTCTTGTCGGCGTTCGCGTTGGGAAGCGCGAATATTATCTCCTGCACTCCGAGCTGATCGAGCAGGCCCTTGGTGATGTCCTTGTCGGAGTAAACCATGAGGCCGGAGATGCTGCGCCCCGTCTTCTCCTCGTCGATATCCACGAAGCAGACCGGGATATACGGAGCGTTCGGGTTTGTGAGCAGGTCTTCCGCGAGGGTCGCGCCCACGCGACCCGCTCCGACTATCGCGACCTTGATCTTTCTGGCGAGAGCCGCGGCGTCAGCAGGCTCGTCCTTCTTGACTTCCACTCTTCCGAACAGCTTCAGCATCGTCCTGTAAAAACCGCTGAGCTTTCCGTCCTTGCTGGCGTTCTCGTAGAAGTAGTAGTAGAACATCCTGGCGGTGATAGCCGCGAGCAGATCCATGAAGCAGAGCGAGATAGACCTGATGAAGGTCAGCTGAGCCATCTGATAGCCTATCTCTATGCCTACGTAGAGAGCGGTTCCTATAGCGTCCGCGATGATTAGCCTGAGATAGGCGTTCATGTTGGCATAGCGCCAGATCTGGCTGTAGACGCGCATGATGAAGCGGCTGCCGAAGATGCAGGATCCGCAGATGATCATGTGCCTCCTGATGACCCGGCGCCTGAATGCCCTCGCGATACTCGGGTGGAGAACTATGAGCAGGTAAAAGCAGACGGCGTATATGCACAGGTCATAGAAGACGAGCAGCCATCTGGTCTTTCCTACTGTTGAGTTATTGTAGCTCTTTTCAGGCATCGACATCCTCTCGATCGATTTCAGTCCGGGTGTGCATACTTCACTGCTAGCGAAGTATCACAGTCCCAAGGACATCCTTACCCCAGAGCTTAAGGAGTTCAAACTGGCGTTTTACATCCTCCAATGTGCTCTTTCCTTCAGACGCAGCGATCGCTACATACCTGTAGTTCTTGAGAGCCTCGACCGCTGCCGGCTGAGAAAGAATATCTCCCAGCGGAACGATAGCACAGTCTTCTGACGATGCAGCCATACCGCTTCCAAGGCTGCTGAGCAGGTCGGTACCGACCTCTCCGATCAGGGCGACACTGTCAGCTTTAGCCGCGTGAGCAATATTCATGACCGTAGAGCCAGCGAGCGCGCAGCCTGTCTCGAAGCTATCGATGACTTTCCGCTCACCGAAGAAGATATCAACGAGCTTATCTATACCTCTTGATGGCTCGGCGCTCTTTCCGTAATTGACCGTTCCAAGGCATACAGCGTTCTTTCCGCCGCAGAGAGAAAGCTTATCATCCACGAATTTCCTGCCGAACATGTCGACCGCGGCAAGGAAGACAAATGCCATGATGCAGCCGGCAATGCCTCCGAGGATCGCCTTTTTGATGGCACGCTTGATGACCTTCGATGTTATGTACCTGAAGGACGGCTCATCCTGGGCTCTCCATTCCTCCATCTGCATATTGATCTCGGCAATCTGCGTATTGATGTTCGCGATCTTATCGTAGTTCGCCGCCTGGTTGTCTTCCAGGGTATAGTTTATGTAGGAGTATTCGATCTCGTTCACTATCGTATAAGTGTGTTCGTGAACGGTCTCATTGATCTTGTCGTACTGCTCAGCGATCCCCTTCTTGACCATGTTGAGCAGGCTGTTGACCTGATCTGAGCTTTTACCGCGTATACTGACGGTGATCATCGCCGCGTCGTTTGCGACATTGATATCCATGATCTCCTTGAGGAATCTCTGATCGTCAAAAAGATCTGTTTGAGTGATCATATACTCGTACAGTTCCCCGCCGCTCAGATACTTGTTGTAGGCGGACAGTATCCTGTCGGTAAAGTCGAGATTCTGACGGCTGAGAGTCGGATCGACCATGTATCCGGAGTCGATGTATATCGAGAACATCCCGATATGCTCGTCCATCGGATCGATATGCATGAAGATAGACTTCTCGTTATAATCCTCCTGGCGCAGCTTATCGGCGGAGAGCGTATCGATCTTGCTTTGGAGCATCATTCCCTTTGACTCCCAGGCATCATGCTCCCTTTGGAAGGTAGTCTCCGCTATAGTGAATAATTCTTCGTCATGAAGGACTGAAAAGCCCTCTATCAATTCGGTACTGGCCAGACCTATCGCTACGATTATGGCAAAGATGAGGATCTTTCTCCACTTGCGGCATACCCTGTACAGCAGCTTATGTATGTTGATCTCATATTCCTGATATTCCATTGATCTCCGTCTCATTTCCGGGCATGAAAAACCGCCCTATAATCCGATAAATAATATCACAAAGGGCGGTCTATGGCAATATAAAGCGTTTTATGAATGCGGCGGTCAAGCTTTTGAAAAGCCTCGCTGTCTGTAACAGGACTCTACTCTACCGTCAGCCTCGCTCCCTGGGAAGCGGTGCTTCCGTTAGCGTCACTGACCACACAGCGATACAGGCGTCCGCTGTGGACTGTACCCGCCTTGAAGCTGAATACCGCGGTATCAGAGCCTGCGGAACTGCAGTCTGTCCAGCTTGTTCCATTCTTGCTGTACTGCCACTGATAGCTTAGATCTGTGCCGGACGCCGTCACCCTGAAGGTGCCCCTGGACCCTGCAGATACGGTCTGGGCTTCGGGCTGAGAGCTGATCTTCGGTCCTGCCGCTCTTACAGTCAGCTCCGCGGCATCGGAGAACACCCGGTTTCCGTTCGCGTCAGTCACCCTGCACCTGTAGATGCGGCCGCTGTAAGCGCTCGCAGCCGTGAACGTGAAGGTATCGGTATCGGAGCTAGCGGCGGTGCAGTTCGTCCAGGTCGAACCGCCGTTCTTGCTTAACTGCCACTGGTATTTGAGGCCAGTACCTGAGGCGGAGACCTTGAAGAAGGCTGTCTCGCCGTTCACAGCTATGACGTCATCAGGCTGAGAGGTGATCTTAGGTCCTGCCGCTCTCACTGTCAATTCCACGGCATCGGAGAATACGCTCTTTCCACTCGAGTCGGTAACCCGGCACCTGTAGAGACGGCCGCTGTACGAGCTTGCCGCCGTAAAGGTGAAGGTGTCGGTATCAGAGGTCGCGGCGGTGCAGTTCGTCCAGGTAGAGCCGCCGTTCTTGCTGAACTGCCAGCGGTACTTGAGACCAGTGCCTGAAGCAGAGACCTCAAAGCTCGCAGACGCGCCGTTAACAGCCGTTATGTCCTCGGGCTGAGAAGTGATCTTCGGGCCTGCTGCCCTGACGGTCAGTTCAGCAGGCTCTGAGAACACAGCTATTCCGTTAGAATCAGTTACCCTGCACCTGTATATGCGTCCGCTGTACGCACTCGCCGCTGTAAACGTGAAGGTGTCAGTATCTGAGGTCGCTGCGGTGCAGTTCGTCCAGGTCGAGCCGCCGTTCTTGCTGAACTGCCAGCGGTAACCCGACGCGTTTTCAGCTCTCACGCTGAAAGCTGCAGTCTGACCGCTCTCAACTGTCTGCGCCTCGGGCTGCGACGTTATCGAAAGGACTGCCAGAGGCATGCCCTTGATCGTGAGCCTGGCAGCCTCAGAGGTGACGCTTATGCTACCGTTATGTATTATGCAGCGGTACTGCCGGTTATGCAGAGATTCCAATGCCTTGAAACTCAGCGATGCCGTGTCATATCCCTCGCTCCTGCAGTCCTTCCAGACCGAACCGTTGTCACTGTACTGCCACTGGTATCCGACAGCACCTTTAGCGCTCACACTGAAGGTCACAGTCTCATTAGCATCGATCTCCTTCGACTGCGGCTGGGAAACTATACTCACGACGGTCAGTTCCGCGGGAACTGAATATGTGAGGCCGGAGCCATCAGAGACCTTGCAGCGATACATTCGGCCGTCAAAGCCGGACCTGGTTTTGAAACTGAAGCTTGCAGTATCTGCTCCGCTGCTTGAGCAATTGGTCCAGGTAACTCCGTCGGTACTATACTCCCACTGATAAGACTTGACATCGCCCTGCGCGAGGACTTTAAAAGAGACTGTTCTGTTTGGTAACACTACCAGATCTGAAGGCTGAACGTCGATAAAAGGCCCGGTATTGGCTATCCACTCGATCGTCCCGAAATAGTTTTGCATCACGCTTGATGTCCATGTCTGATTTCCTCCGGGATAGTACGCGTCAACGCTGATCCCGGGAAAAGTGATCTTGAATATCGACGGAGCGTCCCCGTTAAAATACACAGAGCCCAGCTGATGACATTCTGAAAATGTATACCCCCCTATATTGCGCACGGAACCAGGTATTGACAGTGTTCTGATCCCGCTGCCTTTAAACGCGTATTTGCCTATGCCGGTCACTCCGCTTGGTATACGGACCCCTTTCAGGCTGGAACAATCAAAGAACAAGTAGTCCGAGATAGATGTAAGACCATCGGGCAGCGTTATACTCACCAGCTTCTCGCATCCGAAGAAGGCTCTCTCACCTATGGAAGTAACATCGGAGGGGATCGTTATCTCCGTCAGACTGCTGCATCCGCCGAACGCGTTTGCCGGGATAGAAGAACTCCATGCGTATTTATAATCGTAATCTCCGCCTACAGGTCCGGCTGTATGAATAGATGTACACCCCTTAAATGGTTCATAGTGGATGGATGTGAGGCTTTCAGGGATCGTAACATCCGCCAGACTGCTGCATCCATAGAAAGCATTGTCACCCATGCTGGTCACACTGCCCGGAATCGTTATGCCAGTAAGGCTGCTGCAGCCGTAAAACGCGCGATACCCTATTGACGTGATCCCATCTTGGATAGTCACGCTCTTTAGACTGCGGCAATCCATGAACAATTCTCCGCTGATCGACGACAGATTGCCCGGAATCGTGATCTTTTTCAATCTGGCGCATCCTTGAAACGCACTCTCGCCGATATAGCTGATATTCTCCGGGAGTGTTAAGCTCACAATGTGACTGCAATTGCAAAAAGCGGCCTCTCCTATAGAAGTCACGCTGCCGGGGATCGTCACACTTGTAAGACCGGTGCAGTCAAAAAAGGCGTCAGAATCTATAGATGTTATTCCCTCAGGAAGCGTAACGCCGGTCAGATGATTGCATCCGAAGAACGCGTCTTTCGGGATCATCTGAGTCCAACCGATCTTGCAGTCATAATCGCCGCCGATCGGTCCGACAGTACGGATGCCCTGGCAATTAAGAAAAATGTGGTCTCCGACATTGGTAACGCTGTCCGGAATAGTGACGTCGGTCAAATTTGTACAGTTGGAAAACAGATAAGTACCGATCGTTACAGTTTTGTCCGGGATCAGCATGCTGGTAAGTCCTGTGCATCTGGAAAATGCTCCAGGACCAATTTCACGAAGATTGTTGGGAAGGACCAGCTCGGTCAGCCCCTGACAGTTGTAGAAAGCATTGCTGCCTATGCCGACAACAGAACCAGAGATCGTTATCTCTGTCAGATCCGCGCTTCCGTAAAAAGCTTCCACGCCTATCGTTGTGACACCGTTGTTTATGACGACCTTTTTTACTTCGTTTCTGGGCCACATGCTCGACTGATCATATCGCCACATAGCTCCTGTCCCTGAGACCGTCAGTACTCCGCTGTCATTCAAAGTCCATGACAGATCATCGCCGCATTGACCCGAGGAAGAAGCGTACGCGGGCGTGCAGAGCAGTATGAGTATAAACAGCGCTGCTGTTACATAGATCGAAAGTTTGCGTTTTCTCATTATCCTATTCCTCAATCGATCACAGTAAGCGATACGGGATCCGATACGATGGTTCCGGCGGCATTGGCCACCCTGCAGCGATACAACCTGCCGCTGTATGCGGATGAAGCCGTGAATGTGAAGGTGTCGGTATCTGAAGTCACCGCCGTGCAATTAGTCCATGTAGATCCGCCATTCTTGCTGAACTGCCAGCGATATTTGAGACCGATGCCCGAAGCGGAGATCTCAAAACCCGTCGTCTCACCGACCGATGCGGTAATGTCTTCAGGCTGCAAAACGATCGCCGGCTTAACGATAACAGCCAGCTCTGCAGGCTCCGAGAACACGCTCTTCCCGCCGGCGTCAGTCACTCTGCAGCGGTAAAGGCGGCCGCTGTACTTGCCCGCAGCGATAAACGTGAAGGTGTCAGTATCGGCACTCTCGGCCGTGCAGTTCGTCCAGGTAGATCCGCCATCCTTGCTGAACTGCCAGCGATACTTGAGACCCGTACCGGACGCGGAGACTTCAAAGAAGGCGGTCTTGCCGTTCACCGCGGTTATGTCATAGGGCTGGGAAGTGATCTTAGGACCTGCCGCGACGACAGTCAATTCAGCTGTATCAGAGAACACGCTCTTTCCGTCGGTTCCGGTCACTCTGCACCTGTAGATGCGTCCGCTGTACCTGCTCTCCGCGATAAATGAAAAGGTATCTGTATCCGAGCTCTCCGCAGTGCAGTTTATCCAGGTAGACCCTCCGTCCTTGCTGAACTGCCAGCGGTAAGCCAACGCGTTTTTGGCGCTTACGCTGAAGACCCCGGTCCGGCCGCCCGTTACGGTCTGCGGCTGAGGCTGCGATGTGATCCTCACTTCAGTATCCTGCATTCCCGCGATCGTAAGCTTAGCTGCATTGGAATACAGGTACTCATCACCGTTCATGACCTTGCAGCGGTATTGCCTGTTGTTGAGGGATTCATACGCCTTGAACCTGAAGAAGGGCGTATTGAAACCTTGGGATCTGCAGTTCTTCCAGTTCAGACCATCATCACTGTACTGCCACTGATATGACTCCGCGTTCTGGGCGTCGATCATTAAGCTCACATATTTTCCGGCCTCTGTCTCTACAGACTGCGGCTGTGCCGTGATGCGCATTATGGACAAAAGCGCCGGAGAAGAAATGCGTGAACCGGCTTCATTGGTGACTATACACCTGTACAGCCGCCCTTCATAGCTCGCTGCCGGCTTGAAGCTGAATTCGGCATTTTTCGCTCCGCTGCTGCTGCAATCGGTCCAGGACCTCCCGTCCCTGCTGTATTGCCATTGATAAGACTGAGCGTCAGAAGCCGATACGCTCATCGTCACACGGTTGCCTAAGGCTGCAAGCTGTGGGGTCGGATCGTTATTGATGACCGGTCTTTGATCGGGAGTCCATGTAAGATAGCCCCCGTACCTCTGACGTTTATCATCGGTCCAGGTAGAGTCCGGAGGATAGTAAGCTTTAGCAGCTACGGAATAAAAGCTGTTAACACCGAAATCCGGAGCGAATCCGTTGAAGCGGATCTCTTCAAGCCCAAGGCATTCAGAAAACGCATGATTATCGATCCTGGCAACGCCCCGCGGGATATCTATTCTCTTAAGACTGCTGCAATACCTAAAGGCGCTAAAGGATATGGACGTCAAACCCTCAGGAAGCGTTACCTCCTCAAGGTTTCCGCAGTTTAAGAAAAAATCACTGCCCAGAACAGTCAAACAGGGGGGAAGCGTCACGCTTGTCAGACTGCTGCAGCCACTGAAAAGAGCTCCATCCATCCGGGTCATGGTATTCGGGAAAACGACCCGCTCAAGCACCTTGCACCCTTTAAAAGCTCCGAAGCCTATAGTATCCAAACTGTTCGGAAGCGATATGCTCGCCAGGCTGCTGCAGCCGCTGAAGGTCTGCGCTCCTATATAAGTCACTCCGTCGGGGATCACGATATCGGTCAAGCTGACGCATTTGCCGAATGCATCGCTGCCGATCGAAGTCAAACTGCCCGGCAATGTTATACTTTTGAGACTGCTGCAGCCATAACAGACCGAGTAATCTAAGGTCGTAAGACCGCTCGGCAGAGACAGGCTCTCCAAACGGCTGCAATTCGAAAAAGCACGAGCGCCTAAAGACTCTACACTGTTTGGCAGCTTGACATCGGTCAAGCCAATACAGCCGCTGAAGGCATACATGCCGATAGACTCAACGCTTCCAGGGATCGTTATCTCCGTCAGGCCGATGCAATCTTTAAAAACATTGTCGCCGAGGGATGTGATGCCGTATGGAATCCTTATGTTCGTCAGACTTCCGCAGCCATTAAAGGCATTTTTAGGTATGTCAGCGGTCCAGGAAAACTGAATGTCATAGTCTCCTCCCATCGGGCCGGCGGTACAAAGCAGCGGGCAATCATAAAAAACACCCCACCCCATTTCCTTGATGCCGGATGGCAGCACAACGCCGGGAAGACTGCTGCAGCCGCCGAATGCTTCAGTCCCTATCAATCTAACCGTATCCGAGATAGTAACAGAAGTCAGATTGGTACAATTTGAAAAAGCCTGCATCGATATCGAAGCGACTCCCGGCTGTATAACGATCCTTTTGATCCTGCTTTTGGACCACATGCTCGAGCTGTCATAATCCCACATACTCCCGGTCCCGGAGACGGTTAGGGTGCCGGAACTGCTCAGGGACCAGGTGATATTATCCCCGCATTTGCCGGAACTCGCAGCATACGCGGGAGCACAGGATGCCATGATGGAAAACACGATGGCTATCGATACTAAATATCTTAACAGTTTAGACATTTCTTGCCCCTGACCACATCCATTTGATCGGATAATCAAATCATTATATATCTAATTATAGTTTTAATTCTTATTTGAATCAAGCCGCCGGTATATCAAACAGCATGGAGGGTTTCATAGGGTCTCCATGCTGTTTAAACTCGTTATTCTTTTTTGGTCTTCAGATAATCTACTCCACCGTCAGCCTCGCACCCTGCGAAACGGTGTTGCCGTTCGCGTCACTGACCACGCAGCGGTAGAGGCGTCCACTGTGGACTGTACCCGCCTTGAAGCTGAAGGATGCGGTGTCGGAGCCGGCTGAACTGCAGTCCGTCCAGCTAGTCCCGTTCTTGCTGTACTGCCACTGATACTCAAGACCTGTTCCGGATGCAGTGACGCTGAAGGTGACCCTGGCACCTGCTGAGACCGTTTGAGCCTCAGGCTGAGAAGTGATCTTAGGACCGGCAGCCCTGACTGTCAACTCAGCCGTTTCAGAGAAGACGCGGTTTCCGCTGGCATCTGTCACTCTGCACCTGTACATGCGGCCGCTGTAAGACGTCGCAGCCTTGAAAGTGAAGGTATCGGTGTCGGAGGTCGCGGCGGTGCAGTTGATCCAGGTGGATCCTCCGTTCTTGCTAAGCTGCCACTGGTACTTGAGACCGTTGCCGGAAGCTGAGACATTAAAGAAGGCAGTCTCGCCGTCCACAGCTATGACGTCATCAGGCTGAGAGGTGATCTTAGGTCCTGCGGCTCTCACTGTCAATTCCACGGCTTCGGAGAACACGCTCTTTCCACTCGCATCGGTCACCCTGCATCTGTACATACGGCCGTTGTATGAAGACGCTGCCTTGAAGGTAAAGGTGTCGGTGTCAGAAGTCATAGCGGTGCAGTTGGTCCAAGTGGAGCCTCCGTTCTTGCTGAGCTGCCAGCGATACTTGAGGCCTGTGCCGGAGGCAGAGACCTTGAAGCTGGCCATCTCACCATTAACCGCAATGATATCGTCGGGCTGAGAAGTAATCTTGGGACCGGCAGGCAGCCCGCTGACCGTCAGTTTCGCAGAGGTGGATGTGACAGAGCCCGCAGGATTGCTTATCACGCACCTATACAGGCATCCATTATTCGTAGTACTTGCGGTGAGCTTCAGACTTGAGGATGTACGTCCGCTCCATTTCGTCCAACTTGCGCCATCGTTCTTGCTATAGTACCATTGGTATTCAAGACCTTCTCCTGATGCTATAACCTTTATAGTCTTAGAAGAACCAAGGCTAATCTTTATACTTTGAGGTTGCGTAGAAATAGACGGTGGTGAAAAAACAGTTAATAATGCAAACCTTGAGATATACTCATTTTGATCCGATGATACAATACAACGATAGAGTCTGCCATTCATTACAGGTTTGGCAATAAACCAGAAGGTATCAGTTTTACTTCCTTCAGATGTACAATTGATCCAGGTCGATCCATTGTCATTACTGTATTGCCATTGAAATGAATCGACGTTTGAATTATTTATAAACATTGCGACTTCTTCACCCGAATTGCAAGCACAATCGAAAGGTTCTTCTGAGTAGTAGGCTATACAATCAAAATGGATATCCGCAGAGCTCAAAGTGGAACCATTGGCCACTTGCCTCCAGTCAGAAAAACTTCCCGAATAGTAGACTTCCTCAATATAACACCCTGAAAAAGCAGTGGAATCAATCGTTTCAAGGGTATCTGAAACAGTTATGCTTGATAGACCAGAACATCCCTCAAAAACAGATTGAGGCAATGTATGCACACCGGAAGGAATGAGAACACTATTCAAACTGACACACCTTGCAAATGAATATTCCCCTAACATCTTCAGATAGTTTGGTAGTTTTAACTCAGAAAGCTTTTTACAATCCATAAAAGCGAATTTGCCTATAGTCTTTATAGTCTCTGGCATAGAGACGGAACGTAGACTATCACATCCGTAAAATGCCCAATCCGGGATAGCGGTCTCCCAACCATACTCATAATCATATCCGCCGCCAATAGGTCCTGCTGTACGAAGACCCGTCCCTTGAAATAGGCTACCACCAATACCATCGATCTCCGTTACACTATTAGGGATTGTAATATGAATCAGACTGGAGCAACCAAAAAACGCACCTCCTCCTATCTTTTTTATATTGTTCGGAATAAATATGTCAACGAGATACGCATTGTTACTAAAAGCAAGTGCTGGAATAGAATCAGCCCATGCGAATTCAATATTATAATCTCCTCCTATAGGCCCTGCTGTTTTCAATCCTGCACAACCGCTGAATACGCCTTGCCCAAGAGTAGCTTTTGACGGAATCGTTATAAATTCTAGACTCTTACAATTCGCAAAAGCCCTCGGACCGATTTCCTTCAAGCTCTCCGGCAAGGACACATTAACCATATTAATGCATGAATTGAACGCCCTATCCTCTATGAAAAGCAAGGATGAAGGCATTACCACTTCTACTAATTCTTTACAGTTAGAAAATGCACTCACCCCAATGGAGGTTATTCCATCTTCTATAACTATTTTTTTGACACTGTTCTTAACTGATGCAGGCAACATAGTGCTTGAATCATTTACAGATACATCAACAATTTCACCAACTCCATTAATTGTCAAAACATCTGCGTCATTCAAAGTGTATGTAATATTAGTCCCAATACTACCAGTTTCGATTGCATATACAGGAACTATCGAAAACAGAAAACAAAGAGAAAACACTATTACAGTATTGAATAAGAATTGTGTAACTCCCATCATACTGAATATCAAAACAATATGTCTTTTTAGAATAGACATAAGCATCTCCTTTATTACGGAATACTGACAAATTGATGGGTCATAATGATTTTTTGATGTATTGAAGAGCCCAATTGTACTTTTGTTTATATCCTTGTCCTACACACTCTATCACGTTTACATGGAAGGCTTTCAGCATTTCTATCTTTACGGGATCTCCGTGTTTTCCTTCCAAATCAAAATAGGTAATTCTGTTCTTGATACCAAGATTCCGCATTCTAATCTGCTGAGACCTATAAGTGATAAGCCACCAAAGATCCAATTTCGAATAATCCAAACCGAGACCGAGAATGAATATATCTTTATCAAAGAAACGAAGTGCCCATTCATTTGTGCCTTCAAGATGTCCTTTCATATACTCTCTAAGTCTGAATGATCGAATCTTTTTTCAATCTTTACATTTTCAACGATGCTTGCCCTTAGCTTTTCCAATGCTCCACAGTACCTTTCAAAACCAAGGCTGATAGAATACGGATAACCAACTTCTCCGTGTATGTGAAAGATCTGTTTATTGCCAGCTATCTGATAACGCTTAAGGCTGTATGTTGTTTCCTTTGTCATGTACTTCTTTTTAAAGTCAGACTCTACAGACCTTTCAAGCGAATAATCATACTTTGTGGTAAATACCATTTCTACAGGAAGAGCCATTATCTTTGAGTGTATAGTCCGGGAAAGATCCGCCTTTAACTTGCTTTTTGATTCTACTTCATCTCCGATGGCAGCAAGCACATCGATCGTTCTAACAGAGGGATTATTATTCAGGATAAGATGCTCAAGCATCTCATACCCAAGAGTCATTGACCTGCTCATAGCATCAACACTTTTAGAGTCAACACCAAAACGAGCAACTACATTTTGGGCAACAGTCTCCCATTTTTCGCTGAGGCACTCTTGACGATTTATCCCATTGCCTATCAACAGAATTGCCATGTAATACCCTCCAGTTAACAGCATTGTATTTCGTTGAATACACCGATAACAGTGTATCACTACAGACAGCTTATCTAAAGCCTAAGCAGATTTTATTTTACACATAGTCCACAATCGTCTATTGTCACCAATTCTTTACTCTCCCATTTCTCTGAAACCGCTTCACGAGCAAATGAATCAAAAGGCCGATAAGGAATACGGATAGTATCGCACAGAATATCACAGTCGGCACCAGCTTCGTCGCAGTGCCAGGATGTGAGATCACAGCCAGTCCGCCCTGCTCGTATCTGACCTTGCGTCCCATCTGCTCGGAGTACGCGGCCGGGATCTCGGGGATCCCATCAGCGCCGGGCGGGAAGCTCATAAGGTAGTTCTTGAAGGCGACCCACTCCTTGATCTCGGCGCCGTCCCTGTTCTTCAGCGCTACGGCGTAGAAGTCCTCGATCGCCTTCCCTTCCGCGTCCTTCGGGGTGATGGAGAGCACGCCTTTGGTGAGGCCGTTGAGCATGCCGAGCATGTTCGCCGCGTACATGTTGCAGCAGACCTTGTAGAGCTTTTTGTCGTCGATCTCCTCAAAGCTGCCCTCTCCGCTGAGCGCGCCGCGCACGAGCTTGACGTCGGTCACGCGGTCGAGGAGTATGCGCCTGGTGTTGAAAGCATATCTGAGGCCGCTGTAGCTCATCTTGATGGAGCTGACCATGGGTCCGAGGCTCGCGTCGAGCTCGGTGAGCAGCTTGAGCTCCTTGCCGGTGATGTAGGCGGCGAGCAGCGGATGGCCAGCGCTCCCGTCAGATCCTACGCCGAGCGAGCAGATCTCAAACGCGTCGGACACGGTGATGTCGCCCTTTTGTATCGAGCCGCGTATGGTCCCGAGGCCCACGAGCGCGACGTCAATGTCGTCGATGCCGTTCCGCTCGGCCTCGTAGATGTAGGAGTCGGCGATGAGATCGCCGGTCGTGTACTCCTGATGGGTCGCGTACATCTCGTCGAGGCTGATCATGTCGAAGCCGCTGCGCGCTATTATCTGGTCGAAGCCGACGCCCTCCGCTGCGAGATAAGTGTCCTCGATCTGCTTCTTATAGCTCCTGAAATCTGCGGCGATCTCGGGATCCTCAGGAACGTCCTCGCTTATGGGGATGAGCCTGTAGCCCGCGACCTCGGGACCGTTCTCCCCCATTTTGAGGTCGATCCGTCCGAGGCTCTCCAGATAACAACCGGCGGAGGCGATGAGGGTGCCGCCGGCCATGACGGGCTCGGCGTACGCGGTGTGGGTATGGCCGCTTATTATCACGTCTATGGCGGGGACCGCGGCGGCGAGATCGAAGTCCTCACCGGTCTTGCCGTCTCCGTTCGTCCCCGAGTGCGAGAGCGCGATTATGACGTCGCAGCCCTGAGCCTCGAGCCCGGCAACGGCTGCCTTGGCTGCCTCGATGTAGTTTATCCAGTCGAGGTCAGTCTGTATGCACTCTATGCTGTCTATGCCCTCGAGCCCGAGGAAACCGAGCTTCAGGCCGTTTCTTTCGATGACGGCGGTGCCCGTCACCCCGTAGTCCTCGTAGGCGCTCCTGAGCTCCTGCTGCGGAGCCGTGAGCTCGCCGCTGAAATCGATGTTCGACTGGACTATGGCGGGCAGCGGATCGCCGCTCGCCATGGCAGCCCTGAGCATCTTCGCCGTGCCCTCCGCTCCGTAGTCGTACTCGTGATTGCCGAAGGTCATGAGCTCGCAGCCCATGCGCCCCAGCGCCCTGAG
>JAEEGL010222985.1_pt1 | contig 14977 bp, 12 predicted proteins | sample 9134231 | NCBI WGS metagenome assembly JAEEGL01 (sample SAMN16246548, study PRJNA631951) | gut metagenome | biome: gut microbiome; feature: rumen; material: fiber-attached | host: Bos | place: Iran: Karaj | collected 2018-10
CCAGCATTCCTTGCCATAACCTTCTGCATGAGATCGTTAAGATACTCATTCTCAATCTTGTAATCCATAAGATTTCCACCTTTCTTCTGCCAGGGAACCGTTTTGCAAGTTCGCGCGGCTAATTATTCATTTTGCGGACTTAAAGCTTTGATAAACAAACCTTGTCCAAATCAATCGTTATGTATATTATTACAACACTTTCCCAATTTCAATAGGCAAATAAAAATGAAAGTTCACTGTCGCAAACTTTCATTTTATTCGTAATACATTTTTTCAGTTTGAACCGGTACTTTATGTGGTGGTTTCTGTCACATCAGTAACGATAAAACCTGTACTTTCCGTTGTCTTATCGGCAAACGGGTCATTCTCCATGACCTCATCCCAGGATTCGATACCGAATATCTGGGAAAGCTCACCGTAGTTAACAAGACCGGTAAATCTGTCGACCGCTATGAAAAGTATCAGAAGGAATATCAGAACGAGAAGACCTCTTCGTATGATCATCATACGGCGTTCCGCATTAAACTTCTCGTCAACGCGCTTTTTGGTAGTATAACCGACTACAACATAAACGCGGCTGATATCAGTACGCTTGGGTCTGTTACGGTATTCCCTGATCTTACGCTTAATGTAGTTGACAAATCTTGAAGGCAGCCCTTTAAAAAGTCTGACAGTAGCCCTGTAAGAGCATCCGAGAAAATCAAGCACGACATTGCTCTTGCCAATGCCTGAACCTGAGATCGATGTGTTTGTGTCTTCCTGATTTACTGTCATAGGTTTACCTTCATTGGCGATTATAGCATTGTTTACATAAAGTAAAAAGAATCACCCTGTGCTGTTAACGGCTGCTTTTCCGCTTTTCCTTCCGCGCTTTCCGGCAACAGCTGATTTATTATGAACGTTCTTTCTTGTTTTTGATACTTTCATTTCAGGCATATCAGAGGTTTTGTTATCCGGATCGTAATACATGCTCGTAATCAGATTGATTGCAACTGACTTTATCCTGTAGAAAGTAGCTCTGCTGATATACAGCTCTTCACTTATCTTTTCAGGATCTTCGGCAAGATAATAGAAATGATACATAACTCTTGAATACGGATAAGGTATAGAGAGGATGCGCCTCAAAAGGCGCTGCGCCCTCCTTCTCCTGCTCATCAGCTCACTGTATTCCTCTTCCATCGATTTAACGAAATCCTCATAACCGTTCGAAAAATCGATCATTACATCGTTCATATCCCCCTGTGCTTTTGGCACAAATTCGGTATCACTGACTTTACAGGGAGAATAAAAGCATGCATAAAGATCCATCAGGCTCCTGTTCCTTTCCTCACCTGTTCTGATAAGTTCAGCAAACAGGGATTCTTCAGCACCTGTACGTATCGACAGATCCTCTCTCAGATTACTCAGCCTTTGACTGATTATCGCTCTTGCCTCTTCAAATGATGAAACATCTTCAATGGAATCATCGGAATCGCTGTATTCAAAATACTTCTTTTCCTTCATTATGATCACCTCCGAGATATAAAGTTCGATTCTGAACAATTGTTTGACACAGCATGAACGGTGATATATTATTGTAGAAAATATGTTTGGAGGGTTACTTATGCAGTCCGGAGATAAAAAGACTATTGAACGTGTATATAACTATATTTGCAACTATATCAGCCAGAATCAGATCTCGCCTTCAGTTCGCGATATTTGTGCCGGCGTAGGACTAAAATCCACTTCTTCAGTTCATACTTATCTCAAACAATTGGATAGTCAGGGAAGGATCGAATACAGACCCGGTCTCAGGAGAGCTATTGTTATCAAGCAGGGCTCAGATAACACCGTTCAGGATCTTTCCGACTCTTCAAACGTTACCGATCTTAAAGAATACAGACAGGTTCCGGTTGTCGGAAAGATCACTGCCGGAATACCTATCCTGGCTCACGAAGATTACAGTGACTCTTTCCTTGTAAGCAGATCTATTATCGGAGATACCGAAGCATTTATGCTTAAAGTTCGCGGCAACAGCATGATCAACGCACACATTTTAGATGGCGACCTTATCATCGTACGCAAGCAGAACACTTGCGACGAAGGTGACATTATTGCTGCTTTGATCAATGATGAAGCGACAGTTAAACGTTTTGGCAAAAAGAACGGAGTACCCTATCTTTTCCCTGAGAATGATGACTACTCTCCCATTCCGTTCAACACGGAAGGTTGCCGAATTCTCGGCAAGGTAGTTGGTCTGCACCGATATTCAATTGATTAACTACCTCCTAATAACAAGGGCGCCGATGAGTTTGTAATATCATTATGTTTTCTTTATGGTTTTTTTCAAGTAAAACTTCAAAAATGTCCGATAATTGAGACCAGTCTTGAAGTTTTCTTGATTTAATCAAAGGAACGTCTGCACATATCCAATACTACAGAAGCATTTATTTCAGCTTTGTCAGGCTTAAGGCATGTAACGTCATCGCCCATCCCGCGAAGCCATGTTAACTGTCTCTTGGCATAATGACGTGTTCCGATCCGGATCCTGTCAGCAGCCTGATCAAGAGTCTCTGTTCCTTCTATATACTTAAGCATCTCTTTATAACCGATCGCCTGCCAGCAAGTTGAATCCCGTCTGCAGCCTGACTCGATGAGCATTTTTGTCTCATCAACAAGACCGTTCTCGATCATGATGCCGACGCGCTTATTTATCCTGTCATATAATTCATTTCTGTCCCAACCGATCATAAACACCTTGAACGGGAACATTGGGCCTTTTTCCTTTGACTGACGGTTCTTTTCGCTAAACGTAATACCAAGAGCATCATAAACGGCAAGTGCTCTTATTACGCGCCTTGTATTATTCGGATGGATCAGATTTGCAGCTTCCGGATCTGTTCTCTGAAGCCTCTCATACAAAGCTTCTATTCCGTTTTCCTCATACTCTCTTTCGAGTTTTATTGTTGCGTCTTCCTCAGCCTTCCTGTCTCCTTCGCCATAATCAAGACCATATAGTAATGAAGATATATATTGCCCTGTGCCGCCACAGACAACAGGAAGTTTTCCTCTTTCAAGGATATCCCTGATCACGGGCAAGACTGTATCTATATAATCACTTACGGAAAAATCCGTGCCGGGTTCAATGATATCCGTCATGTAATGAGGGATATCACCGATCTCTTCTTTGGTATCTTTGGCTGTTCCGATATCCAGCCCCTTATAGATCTGCATGGAATCAGCGCAAACAAGCTCACCGCCCGCTTTTCTGCAGATCTCCAGAGCAAGAGCGCTCTTACCGCTCGCAGTCGGTCCTGCGATTACCGGTATATAAGAGTATTCTTCAAATAAGGGAAATGATTTGTCCATCAGACTATTCTCTTGAAATTCTTCTCAAAATCCTTCTTTGCAACAGTGAAGAATGTTGGTCTTCCATGAGCACAGTGATAAGGATCTTCGAGCTTTGACAGAGATTCAATGAGTTTCATTGCCTCCTGCTCCGTGATCTTGTCTCCTGCCCTAATTGCCGCCTTGCAGGCTGTTGTCTGGATAAGCTGGTACCAGATTTCAGATTTGGATGGCACCTCCCGTTTCAGGTCAGCCAATATATCACCGAATACAGAAGACTGTCTGCCGGCTTTTCCAAGCGGAACTGTCCTTACAGCTATCTGTCTGTCACCTAAAAGTTCGAGTTCAAATCCGTTATCTTCAAAGCGGGAGATATTATCTTCGACAAAGCTGTAATCTTCCCAAGAAAGCGTAAGAATCTGCGGAGTTAAGACCTGTTCTACTGCAGGCTTTAAGCCCGGCTTTTTCTTTACCATGAATTCTTCGTAGAGAACTCTTTCATGAGCTGCGTGCTGATCTACAATAAAACATACATCCTCATTCTGAAGGATTATGTATGTCGCGAAAATGATCCCGACAAAATCTGCCGAGGCAAGCCTGTCGATATCTGTGATCGTCCTGTTTTTTTCCGTATCCTCAATAATGGCAGGAACAGATTTCCGGATAACGGGCGGTTCAGTTACTATATCGGGAGCATCACTATCAACGCGGTTCGTATCATCGTTATCAGCCTGCTGTTCAGCCTCACCGGAAGTCTCCTTAAGAGCGTCCATATCCGGCTTGAAACCTGAAAGTATCTGAAGGAGTTTATTTGCAGCGGCAGGATCGCCCTGCTGCCCCAACTTATGTGATGCTGAAGGAGCAGATTGAGATCTTGCGGATTCTTTCGAACCTTGAGAAGAGAAATCATATCTTAACTGGGTGCCTGTATCCTCAGGAGCATCTTCTTTAGTTACGATCCCTCCGAATGAGATACCGGCTTCACCGCTTTGACTTAAGGCATCCTTTATCCCGTGATATACCAGTCTGAATATATCTCCGTCATTGCTGAATTTGACTTCGCTCTTTTGCGGATGCACATTGACATCTACAGTTCCGGGTTCACAGTAGATCATGAGAAAACAAATAGGGAACTTGTTCTTCATGACAGCATTCTTATATGCCTCATCAATTGCCGCAGATACTGTCTTGCTGTGTATCAACCTTCCGTTAACAAATACGGTCTGCAACCCTCTGTTGCCTCTTACAAAAGATGTCACACCGGTAAATCCTTCGACTCTTCCTCCCTCATACTTAAAGCTTACAGGAACAAGAGCCTTTGCAGTCTCTTTGCCGTATACGGCATATACCGCATCAAGAGCAGATCCGTTGCCGGGAGTAGTAAAAAGAACTGAACCGTCCTTTATAAGCTTTATGGATATCTCAGGCACTATTACAGCAAGTTTTTCTATAAGACCGGTTATGTACATTCCTTCTGTCGAATCTTTCTTGAGGAACTTGTACCTTGCCGGAAGATTCTTAAACAGATTTCTTACCTCAACGGTCGTACCGGTGCAAACAGGATTATCGTAGATCCCTTTAAGAGAACCGTCTTCGTAAACGACTTTGGTTCCGGTCTTCTCCCCCTTGATACAGGTGGTAAGCGTTACATCGGAACAGGCGGCGATCGAAGCCAGTGCTTCACCTCTGAATCCCATTGTCGACAATGAATAGATATCCTCTATCGAATGGAGCTTTGATGTGGCATGTATAAGAAAAGATTTCTCTGCATCTTCCCTGTCCATTCCGCAGCCGTCATCCGTTACACGGATAAGAGAGATCCCGCCACCTGCAAATTCCACAGTGATCCTGGCGGCACCGCTGTCTATGGCATTATCGAAAAGCTCCTTTACAACGGAAACAGGACGTTCTATGACCTCTCCGGCCTTTATGGCATTGGCGGTCTTTGTATCAAGGATATTAATTCTGCTCAACATCTTCCTCCGAGCACTTCTGCTTCAATTCATAAAGGATATTCATTGCCTCAATAGGAGTAAGCCTTGTAGGATCAAGGTCTCTTAATGTCTGGCGGATCTTGTCTTCCTTACGGTAAACAACATTATCAGGATTAAAGAACGATTCCTGGCCCGGCATAACCTCAGTGGACAGTTCTTCATCATTATTCATGGATTCACGGTTGCCCTTTACCTTGAACTTACCTATCCTTTCAAGTTCCGAAAGGATAGAACCCGACCTCTTCAGCACATCGGAAGGAAGCCCTGCAAGCCTTGCGACCTCAATTCCGTAACTGTCTGATGTGCCTCCCGGAGCGATCTTATGAAGGAAAGATACACTGTCACCTTCCTCTTTAACTTCAACGTGATTGTTATATACGCCGCGGTTTAATCGTTCGAGCTGGTTAAGCTCGTGGTAATGCGTCGCGAAAATAGTCCTTGCATAAAGGATGTTGGGATCAACTATGTATTCTATGACTGCCCATGCAATGGACAGTCCGTCGTAAGTGCTGGTGCCTCTTCCGACTTCATCAAGGAGAAGAAGGCTCTTACGTGTGGCATTCTTAAGGATATAGGAGACTTCGCGCATCTCAACCATGAATGTCGACTGTCCTGTCGATATATCATCTGATGCGCCGATCCTGGTAAATATATGATCAACAAGTCCGATCCTTGCAGAAGATGCCGGAACAAAAGATCCTATCTGCGCCATAAGAACGATCAAAGCAGTCTGCCTCATAAATGTTGATTTACCGGACATATTAGGACCTGTAAGGACCATAAGCCGCTTTTCCTCATTCATCGATATATCATTTGGAACAAACATCTCATGGGAAGATCTCATCATCTGCTCAACAACAGGATGACGGCCTTCCTTTATGTCAATGATCTCCGAGTCGTCGATCGTAGGTTTAACATAGTTCTCATTCTCTGCGAGTTCAGCAAGTGAAGTGATAACGTCGGTCTGTGCTATCGCTCTTGCCGTATCGAAAAGCTTTTGCGATACAGAAGAAACCTTCTCCCTGACATCCGTAAACAGCTCATATTCCAGAGCGATACGGCGTGAGGAAGCAGATACTATCTTATCTTCAAGATCTTTAATCTGAGGTGTTATATAGCGCTCGTTATTTACGAGTGTCTGCTTTCTCACATACTCTTCCGGCACCTTGTCGGACTGGCTTCTCGGAATGTCTATGAAGTATCCGAAAACCTTGTTATAGCCAATCTTAAGTGTTTTTATTCCCGTTCTCTCGCGCTCGTTGTTCTCAAGCTGGAGAATATATTCCTTAGCGTTTTTAGCAAGGTCGTAAAGCTCGTCACATTCGGAAGAATAGCCACGCTTTATGATGTCTCCGTCCTTTACCGTAACAGGAGCGTCTTCGTTGATGGACTTTTCGAGAAGTTCGCAGATATCGGTTAGAGGATCCATCATGATCTTGATATCCTTGAACATTCCCTTGCCGAATTCCTCAAGGCCCTGTCTTACGAACGGGATCTTGCGTAATGAATTGCGCAGAGCGAGAAGATCTCTGGCATTGCATGTTCCGAGGGACACTTTGCCAGCCAAACGTTCAATATCATAAAGACCCGATAATCCTTCGATTATCTGCTGGCGAGCCATATATTTCTCTTTTGCCTCTTCTACGGCATCAAGTCTTCTGGTGATCTGCTTGACGGAGATCAGCGGTTCTTCCACCCACTTGCGCAAAAGCCTTGCACCCATTGAAGTCTTCGTCCTGTCTATTGCCCAGAGGAGCGATCCTTTCTTTTGCTTGGTCCTGATAGTGGATGTAAGTTCAAGGCCGTTTCTTGTCGCGATATCCAGTTCCATGGAATCGGATATCTTATAGCATCTTACGGCATCAAGGTATTTGACTTTATCAGTCTGCGTTTCCTCAGCATAAAGGATCAGCGCTGAGCAGGCGCAGTACATCATCTCGGTATTAGAGAATAATTTCGCATCCATGACGGATGTTCCGCTGCTCCTGAACAGACTCTCGGAAAAATCCCGGTCGTTTCTTCTTGTAAGAGCAATGGATGTACCGCTTCTGATAGCAGACATGGCAGCTGTCCCGTCAAAGTTCGAATTATAAATGATCTCCGAAGGAGAGTATTTGCCTATAAGGTTGATAAGATGTTCATCATTGTCAGTCAGCGTCAGCTGTGTTGCTTCAAAATCACCTGTCGAAATATCCGCACATGCAACACCATACTGGGTCCCGACACAGTAAATGCTCATGAGGAAATTGTTCCTGCGGTCTTCAAGTCCGCCTGATTCCGTAATCGTACCCGGAGTAAGTATCTTGATTATTCCTCTTTTAACCAGTCCTGTTGCGACCGAAGGGTCTTCCAACTGCTCGCAGATAGCGACTTTATATCCGGCCTGGACCAGTCTGTTCGCATAAGTCGAATAAGCATGGAAAGGGATGCCGCACATAGGAGCTCTGTATCCGGAACCGCAGTCTCTTCTTGTAAGCGCAAGTTCAAGGATCTTGGCCGCCTTTACCGCATCATCGAAAAACATCTCATAGAAATCGCCTAATCTGTAAAGGAGGAATGAATCCTCGCACTTAGCCTTCATCTCGGCATAGTGCTGCATCATGGGCGATAATTCTTCCGGCTTAAGGTCAGACAGGCTCATCGGGAACTGTCCGGCAGCTTTTACGTTATTCTCGTCAAATCCGTTATTGTCAGTCACTTATGTCATGCTCCCTTCAAGCTGACGAGCACGCCGTCAACGGAATAAGGTCTTGCCCTGTCGATACGGACTTCACAGAGTCTGCCTTCAAGATTATCAGGACCCGGATCGATCCCGAGCTCCTCAGGGATAGTAAAGTTAACAAGATGATTTGTTATGGTCCTTCCGCTGAAGGTCATATCGCCCGCTTTGCTGATACCCTCTATAAGGACTTCCATTGTCTTACCTGCAAGCCTTGAATTGGATTCTTCGGCATATCTGTTCGTATATTCGGTAAGTCGTCCGAACCTGTCGGTAACTATGTCAGCAGGGATCTGATCTTCAAATGCCGCTGCTTTTGTTCCCGGTCTTGCAGAATACTGGAAAGTGAATGCCGCATCAAACTTCGCTTTCTCAACGGCTCTAAGCGTCTGCTGAAAATCCTCTTCGGTCTCACCCGGGAACCCGACGATAATATCCGTCGTCAAAGAACCGCCTTCAACCCTGCTCCTGAACGTATCAGCGATCTCCAAAAACCTTGATATGGTATAAGGACGGTTCATGGCTTTAAGTATTCTGTCAGAACCTGACTGCATGGCAAGATGCAGATGCTTCTCGACATTAGGCCTGGTAGCCATGATATCGATAACTTCATCAGAAAGATCCTTGGGATGAGAAGACATGAACCTTACCCTTGAGAATTCCTCAAAATCAGAAGCAGCTCTTAAGATATCCGCAAAAGTCTTTCCGTCCTCACCCTTATAGGAATTAACATTCTGGCCTAAAAGCATTACTTCCTTATAGCCCTTAGATGCGAGATCCTCCAGTTCCCTTACGATCTCACCGAAATCTCTTGAACGCTCCCTTCCCCTTGCATAAGGAACGATGCAGTAAGTGCAGAAATTATTGCATCCGTACATTATAGGCACCAGAGCCCTGAACTTTCTTCTACGGTCGATCGGGAAAAAGCTGTCCTCTGCGATATAGTCATCTGCAGCGATATTAACGAGCTGCTTTTTGGATCTTATGGAATCTCTTAACAGAAGCGGCAGTCTGTGAAGCTGCTGAGGATCGAAGACCAGATCAACATAAGGATATGACTTCTTTATCTTCGCAACATTCTCAGGAACCTTCATCATGCAGCCGCAAACAGCGATTATCACATCAGGATCCTTTTTCTTTAATGTCTTGAAAACTCCAAGATTACCAAATAGATGCCTGTCGGCATTCTCTCTTATGGAACATGTATTAAACAGGATAACGTCCGCATCATCAAGTTCCCCTCCGGAAGAAGGGATAAGCCCCATAGCCGAGAGCATTCCCGAGAGCTTCTCGGAATCCGATTCATTGAGCTGACAGCCGTAGGTCAGCACATTATAAGTAAGAGCCCTACCCTTCCGGGCAGAAAGAGACAAGAAATATTCTTTAAGTTCTTTTACAGCCGACTGGAAATCAAGCCAGTCTTTATCAGTTGTCTTAATAATTGCCATTTATAGCCTCTTTTACATTTATCCGCTAATTATACAGTAAAATACTATATTTTTTTAATTAAATTCTGCCTAACTGACGATATTTGTTTTTTACGGGAAAAACTATAAAATATATAAACTGATTTTCAAGTATAGGAGATTTTATGACAGTATTCTGGAAAAAGATATCATCAGGTATTGCGGCTATATGTCTTACGGCCGCCTCTCTCTGGGCATTTTCAGGGGCAGGTGTATTCGCTGACACAGCTGATGATGATCCTAACGACGGAATAGTTACCAAATACGAGCGCAAGACCGATCTCCTAAACGAAACCCACGAAGACGCTCCTGTTATCTCAGCTGATTCCTACATACTCTATGATGCAGACAGCGGTTCCATCCTTTTGGGAAATGATTACGATGTCCAGAAGGAACCGGCTTCAATGACTAAAGTTATGACAGTTCTTCTGGCTCTTGAGCGGCTGGAGATGAACGAAGTGGTTACGATTACACACGAGATGTACATTGAAGTCGATAAGATCACCGATGACTACGTAAAAGTTCCATTTAACGAAGGTGAAGAGATCACCGTACAGGATCTTGTATATGCGGCTGTCCTTAAATCCGCAAATGATGCTGCCCTCATCCTCGGAATGTATATGGGCGGCACAGAGTCTGCTTTCTGCGAGATCATGAACGCCAAAGCTGCCGAGATCGGATGCCTGAACACACACTTCTCCTCGGCTTACGGATTATCCACTCCTGATAATATAACTACTCCTTACGATATGGCTCTTATTCTCAACGAAGCTGTAAGCAACACCAAATACACCGAGATCTCTACTACTCTCAATTACACGATCAACGCCACAAACAAATACAGTAGCGAGAGAAATATCACAAACGGCAACAAATTCGTCAAGACCACCGAATATGCTTATGAATATTATATCGGCGGAAAGACAGGATTTACCAACACAGCAGGATACACGCTCTGCGCTGCAGCTAAAAAGAATAACAGAACATTAGTAGGTTGCGTCTTTAATGCAGCTGATCAGAATATAAGATACAAAGATCTTGTTAAGCTCTTCGATTACGGTTATTCGACTTTCACGACAGTTGAGATCACAGAGAGCGAATTTACTCCCCTGATCGACGAAGCCAGCACACAGATGAGCGATCTTCTTTCTGATACAAATCTTTATATTTCTGATCAGAGAGTCGTTTTGGATCACTACATCACAACCACTTCAGCAAGAGCCCAGCTCGGAAGCACGAACAGACTGGACCTTTCAGATGCAATGATCGACCCGTCTGCCGAACAGCAGACACTTGAGATACCATTATGCAAAGTTTATTCGGATAAGACTTATCTCATCGGGACGATGGTCGTTGAGATAGAGAAAAAAGCCGGAGTGATCGAGATCAATCCGGAAAAGAAAACCAATCTCTCAAATGTCAGAAATATCCTTATTACTTTTGCGGTCCTGTCAGGTCTCATTTTGCTGCTTGTTATCGTGCTTCTTATATTCCGTGCCAGGATAATCAAGAACCGCAGGGACGAAGCCACAAGACGCGCAAATATGCTTTAAAGGTTACTTTTCCTTGCAGTCACTGCAGATTCCGTAGAACACGGTTCTTTTAGGATCCAAAACAAATCCGTGCTCATTTGATACATGCTCGAAAAACTCATTTATCTCACTGCAGCTCAGATGAATGAGCTTACCGCAAATCTCGCATTTCATATGGTAGCAGTTACCGTGATTACAGTTATCAGTGCCTATGTATTCATAACAGGCCGGTGACTTCTCATCGATTATATATTTATTTACCAGACCATCAGTGGTCAGTCTGTCTAAGCGCCTGTATATCGTGGCCTGACCGATATTGATCCCTTCTGATCTGAAATGATCGGATATCTCCTGGCTCGTAAAATGAGATCCCGTATTCTCTTTAAGGAAATTCAAGATCTCGCATGACTGTTTTGTATTATATGAACCGCTCTTTGTTCTGCCCATTTATCAGTCTGCCCCTGATTCCTTCAGTTTCTTTTTATACTTTACAGCATCCACGATAAACAGCGCAGATCCGACTAAGCAGAACAGAATGCCTAATCCGTACTCCTTCAGGAATGCCAAGAGCACACCGGTATCTCCAAAGAACTGGTAAGCATATAAAAATGCCCTGCTGTAAGGAACCGTATAACTTAATTCTCCGGTCTCAAACCATCCGTTATAAGCATAATATACATCTGCCGCCAGACAGATATAACAGGTAATAAGAACAGTCACGGCACAGATAATAAGCGGAATAATAACGCTTTTCATGCTTTTGCTCTTGGTGAACAACTTATATCCGAATATAGCAAGGACTGCGATGATAATGCCACAGAAATTCGGAAAAATATCTATCCAGTAAAGAACGACCCAGAGAGCACAGCCGATAAGAGAGAACAAAAACGCCCCCAAAACGCCTAAACCGGTCTTCTCACTCTGTTCTAACAACTCGGTATTCTCACTCACAGAGTAAACCCTCCGCCGTAATAATCATTGATACGGATATTATAACATATGAAGATATTCCGTTACCGAGTTCAGTTTATCCCAAAGCCACATCAAGAGCCATCATAAGACTGAAGCCAATAGCAAAGGATATAACTCCGATGTTGGAATGCTTTCCCTGGCTCATCTCCGGGATCAGTTCCTCAACGACCACATAGAGCATAGCCCCTGCCGCAAAAGATAACAGATACGGCATCGCCGGAACAACAAGTCCTGCGATCAATACAGTAAGGCCACCGAAAACAGGTTCAACCGCTCCTGAAAGAACACCGAGGACAAACGACTTAGGTTTGCTCTTTCCTTCCGAATACAAAGGCATCGAAATGATCGCGCCTTCCGGGAAATTCTGTATTGCGATACCGAGAGCAAGAGCTAAAGCAGCTCCAGCGGTAATGTTGGCAGATCCACTCAAAAGCCCGGCATAAACAACACCAACAGCCATTCCTTCAGGAATATTATGGAGTGTTACTGCCAGCACAAGCATCGTGACCCTGGTAAGTTTACTCTTAGGTCCTTCCGTCTGATTAATGCCGGCATGAAGATGCGGAATAATATGGTCAAGCAAGAGCAGAAACAATATGCCGAGCCAGAAACCTATAAAGGCAGGCAGAAAAGCCAGCTGACCTTTATCAGAGGATTGCTCAATTGCAGGAACAATAAGGCTCCAGATGGATGCCGCTACCATAACGCCTGCAGCAAAACCGGTCAATGCACGTTTGATTCCGTCTTTTAGATCTTTCTTAAGGAAAAACACACAGGCTGAACCGGCAGCAGTACCGATAAATGGAATCATAAGGCCCCAGAAAACAGTTTTAAACATATCTAAACCTTTCTGATATAACCAAGCTTGCCGTTTTCGATACAAAGGACATAGTCACAGCACAATTCGATAAGTTCGGGATCATGTGTGGCAACTAGTACAGTATTACCTGAACCGGCAATTTTTTTCAATAGTTCACCAACCTTTTCCATATGGCAGTAATCAAGTCCTGATGTAGGCTCATCAAAAAGCATCAGCTTTGCATTTGCCGCAATTGCTGAAGCGATGGCTACTCTTTGTTTCTGTCCGCCTGATAGAGCCATAGGATGTTTGTCTTTAAACTCATATATTCCAAGATCTTCAAGGATCTGTCCGCATCGCTCCTTATCATCTTCTTCCATAGAAAGAAGCACTTCCGCCTCAACGCTGTCGGTAAAAAGCTGGTGATTAACATCCTGCATGACCATATAACTGATCTTCAATCTGTCTTTCCCTTTATATTTTTTCCCGTCTGTCTCAATTACTCCGCGGCATTCTTTTTCAAGGCCGCATACACACTTAAGGAACGTGGATTTACCTGTACCGTTCCTGCCTATTACACCGATAACGGCACCCTTGGGTAAAACAAGTCGCGGAATACAAAGACTTAAATTCGGGTCATTCTCTTTAAAACTCTTCTTCCAGAACAGATACGGATTCCTGTGATATGCGAAAAAGAAATCCCTAAGGACAATTCCATCCTCTTCATCAGGTAAAACAGTCATCTTATCGCATTTATCCTTTAAGCCGCAGGCTTCGCTGCATGAAGCTGAAAGTATATCAGACACATCCAAAGGGCGGAGTTTTAAATCATTGATCTTATCTTTGTTAAATGAAGCAAATTCATCGCCATCCCATTCATTTGCGATCTTTCCCGATTCCATATAGATCACACGGTCGACTATGTCTTTAAGATACCAGAGTCTGTGTTCTGAGATCACTATAGTTTTGCCCTCGGATCTCCACAGTTTTATCTGTTCTCTGAGTTTTGAGATCGCACCCTGATCGAGGTTTGAAGACGGTTCATCAAGCAAAATGATATCCGGAAGAAGAGCTGATACAGATGCACAAGCAATGCTCTGCTTTTCTCCTCCCGAAAGCTCGAAAAGACTCCTTTCCAAAAGCTTTTCGATATGCATCTGACTGACAACATTCTTTTTGCGTTCCAGTATTGCCTTCGGTTCAAGACCAATGTTTTCCGGTCCAAACACGATCTCGCCGTCTGTATCGACAGAGAAAAACTGGCTTCTGGGATTCTGGAAAACCGTACCGACAACACCGGCAAGCTCATAAAGTTCAGTCTTGCCGATATCACGGCCTGCAACCGTGACCATTCCATCAAGATCCCCTTGATAGTAGTGCGGGATAAGACCGTTTATGAGCCTTATAATGGTCGTCTTTCCCGAACCTGATGCTCCAGTTAGAAGCAAAGTCTCCCCTTTTTTCACAGTTAATGAAGTGTCATTTAGGAGCCCTTCTTCCGAACCCTTATATTTGAAATTCACATGTTTAATGTCGATTATATTATCAGTCATATAAAGTACTTGAACACCACAAATATAACAGCAACCGCAGTGAACACGATAACCAGAAGCCAATCAAAAAAACTCATTCTGAGTCTCTCAACGCTTGTCCTTTTTACCTTACCGCCAAGGCCTCTGGTAACGGCGGCAGCAGACAGTTCATCACCGATATTCACGCATGAAAAAAGGAGCGGAATCATGCGGTACTCGATCATCTTTGCTGCATTGCCGCCGCCAAAAGAGATACCTCTCATCTTCATAGCATCGCTGATCGATGAATACTCTTCCTTGATAGTAGGAAAGAATCTCATAACAACAGCCAAAGCTATTGTGATCCCGTCAGGCACATGCATCTTTTGCATCGAGGACATGAATTCACCGATCTTAGTTGTCCTTACCACATACCATGCAGTAATAAGGCATGGCATGAACTGAACAACTATGCCGCTGTATCCCGTAAGAAATGTCTTGAAGAAACTGTTGGAATCCTCAGACAGAAAAGCGAAAGTCAACACAAGCGCCACCAGGTAAAGAAAGGTAAAACCGAAAGCACTTGTGTATCGCTTCTCTATGATCAAAAGTATGACCGGGATCAAAGTCATTAATATCCTGACACCCCAGAGAAAG